>TARA_R110002051_G_scaffold81617_1_pt1 | contig 99212 bp, 63 predicted proteins | sample TARA_R110002051 | Tara Oceans TARA_R110002051 (sample SAMEA4397023) | marine metagenome | biome: Polar Biome; feature: [MES] marine water layer (ENVO:01000295) within the mesopelagic zone...; material: water (ENVO:00002006), including particulate matter (ENVO:01000060) such as......
AAAATTGGTAGGCACAAAATTTGGTTGTGGTATTGCACAATGTGGTGCTTGTACCGTTCACTTAGGTGATAATGCTGTACGCTCTTGCCAACTGCCGATTTCTGCCGTTGGAGAGCAATCAATTACAACAATTGAGGGACTTTCTGAAAACGGAGACCACCCTGTTCAAAGGGCTTGGATAGAAGAAGATGTCTACCAATGTGGATATTGTCAAGCAGGTCAAATTATGAATGCTAGTGCATTTTTAAAACGAAACCCTAATCCTACAGATACTGAAATTGAAGATGCTATGAATGGTAATATCTGTCGTTGTGGTACGTATACGCGAATTAAGAAAGCTATTAAAAATGCTTCAAGTATTTCTAACGCGTAATTTTTGTCCCATAATGTCGGGATTTTAACCTTCAAAAAACAAACAGATGACACTTATTAAAACAACATATAACAGACGTTCTTTTTTAAAAAGCAGCTCCCTTGCTGGTGGCGGTATGATTTTAGGATTTAGTTGGCTAGCATCATGCAAGCCAACCCCAGAGCAGGTAAGCAACATACCAAAAGAATGGTTCGATATAAATGCTTTCCTGAAAATTGGAGATAATGGTATGGTCACTATCATGTCGCCAAACCCAGAAATAGGACAGAATGTTAAAACTTCAATGCCTATGATTGTTGCTGACGAACTAGGTGTAGATTGGAAAAATGTAATTGTAGAACAAGCTCCCTTAAATACAGATATTTTTCAACGACAGTTGGCTGGTGGTAGTCAATCTATTAGAGCTAGTTGGTCAGGATTAAGAATGGCTGGTGCTACTGCAAAACATATGTTAGTAGCCGCAGCTGCGGATACATGGAAAGTAGATTCATCGGAAATCACAGTGGTCAACGGAGTTATTAGTCACACCGCATCAAACAATTCTGCTGGATTTGGTGATATGGCTTCAAAAGCTGCAACCATGCCGATTCCAGAAGAGGTAAAACTGAAAGAAACAAGTGATTTTGATATTATAGGAACGGATAGACGTAATGTTGACGGACCAAATATTGTTACTGGTAAACCTTTATTTGGTATAGATATTCAAGAGGAAGGAATGAAGATTGCTATGATAGTTCACCCGCCTGCTTTTGGTATGACCTACAAATCTATGAATGCCGATGCTGTAAAATCAATGCCAGGTATTAAAGATGTTTTTCCTATTGATGTTTATAAAGATGATACCGAAAAACAATGGTCTGATGCTGGTTCTATCGATAAACTAGTTGCTATTGTTGGCGAGAGTACTTGGCAATGTATGGAAGCTAAAAAGGCATTGAATGTGGAATGGGAAGAATCTTCGGCTTTAGAGAGTACCGAAGGGCATGATGAAGCTTTGACAAAATTATTGAACACTTCTTCTAAAGTACCAGCTCGTAAAGATGGTAATGTAGCTAACGCTTTTAAAAAAGCTGCACAGATAATAGAACGTACGTATAGTGCTCCTTTTTTAGCACACAATACTATGGAGCCAATGAACTTTTACGCAGATGTTACTGCTGAAAGAGCTTTGTTGAACGGTCCAATACAAACTCCTGAGTTTTTAGAAAAGACTTTGGCATCAAGATTAGGTATGCCAGTGGAGAAAATTGATATAAAAATGAGTCGAATGGGTGGCGGATTTGGTCGTCGACTCTATGGAACTTTCGGTGTTGAAGCTGCAGTCATTTCTCAACACATGCAAGCACCAATTAAATTGGTATACACGCGTGAAGATGATATGACCCAAGGTACCTACCGCCCTACCTATAAAGTAAAATATAAAGCTGGTTTAGATAAGGAAGGTAATTTAATTGCATGGCATGTAAAGGGCGCAGGATCAAATGATGACCTAATATTTGAGAATAGATTTCCTGCTGGTACGGTAGATAACTATTTGGCTGAAAAATTTAGCCTAGAAACAAATGTTACTACAGGGGCATGGCGTGCACCACGTTCTAACTTTGTTGCTGGAGCCGAACAAGCATTTTTAGATGAAGTTGCTGAAGCCGCAGGCAAAGACCCTATAGAATTTAGATTAGAGTTATTCGATAGAGCTATTGAAAACCCCGTCGGAGATCCTGAAAAGAACGATTATGACCCTGTACGTTATGCTGGAGTTTTAAAATTAGTTAGAGATAAAGCTGGTTGGAACGGAAGTCAGAAAAATGGTACCGCGAGAGGGGTTTCCGCATACTATTGCCATAATTCTTATGTGGCACAGATATTAGACCTTTCTAACGATACGGAATCACCAAAAGTGGATAAAGTATGGTGTGCGGTGGATTGCGGAATCGTAATTAACCCAATGGCCGCGAAAAATCAAATTGAAGGTGGTATTATAGATGGAATTGGTCACGCAACTTATAGCGAATTGACTTTTAAAAATGGACAACCTCAACATAAAAATTTTGATACCTATCGCTTAATTAGACATAAAGAAGCTCCTAAAGAAATTGAAAGTTTCTTTGTCGATAACGGTATAGACCCAACCGGATTAGGGGAACCTTCATTACCACCAATTATTGGTGCATTGGCAAATGCACTTTATAAGGCTACAGGACAAAGACATTACAATCAACCGTTTATTACAGAGAAATCGGTAATAGGCTAAGGCCCTTATGCTATTTTAAAACGAAAACGCCGAAATTTTAAATTTCGGCGTTTTTATTTCTAAACGTTAATTATATTTTGAACCTGAGCACTGCTCTAAAATAACTTCTAGAATCATTATCTATAGTAAGTAAAGTATTGTTACTACCGTCTTTTAATTTGTTATTGAGACTGAAATTATAGGCAGCACGTACATCTAATTGCAAATGATCCGTAAAATGATACTCGTACTGTAGACCGCCATTAATTAAGGACATATTTATAATTTCGGCATATTCCTCTCCATTTACCAATGCTCCATTCTGTATGTTAGAAGTAAACCCATCTAATTGTGTATATAATTTAAAGCGATGTTTTTCTGATAGATGATACTGCAAATTAGACTTTGGAACACCAATATTAAACGACCAATCGGGTCTAAATTTTTTGTAATAGCTTATAAAGGGTAAAGGGAAAACATACCCCCTATTTTCAGAATAAGAAAGACCTACTATTAAACGAGAGGGGGAAGTGTCTAAATCTTTTTCAAACTTTTTTATAAAAACTAAATCTCCAGAAAAAACAACATCTTCCGTAGATAAATTTTTTGCTTCATTGTTTGTACTAATACCTGGCTGAAGACGCACTCCTAAACGCCACCCATTTTTTAAGGGTTTGGTAAAGCCAATGGTAAAATCTAAAAGTTTAAAATCATTCAATAACTCCCTATCAAAAGGAAGCTCTTCATCTTTAAAGCGAAGATGAACATTACTATAATCTACTCCTAAAAATAAATACTGCCCATCCTTCTTAAGTTCTACCGGGTAATTGACAAGAAATCTTGAGCGCGTATATTCTACATCTGACCCTTTATTAGGAATAAAGGTAAAATCTAAGCCAGCTAAATCACTTAATTGTGCTTGCGCCTTAAAGCTAGTTAGGCAAAGAAAAAATATTATTAAATTAAACCGCATTTTCTATTTAAGGTATCTGCTCTAAATAATGATAAGGCAAGTACTATTTTTTTATTGTGTTTATTTAGTTCCTATGAATTTAATACTACCCTTAACGAATATAGTTTAACTATAATTTGAGTATTTTAGAACTCTTTTCAAATTCTGTATAAAACAATTTTTTAGTTATTATTTTTTAATCGGTTATTTCCGAATCTGTCCAAATTAAAAGTCCTATTTTAAATACATAAAATAGTTCTATAGCCTTTTTTTAGGTTGTAATTCATCTCATTATTTAATACAAGACAAACTTTAAGCCTGCGGTGATAATACTAGAACTAAAAGTGGTGTCTCTATCATATTTATAGAATTTGAGATCTATACTTTTAAGACCCAGTTTCCAGATATGCATTTTAGTAAATATATCGGTATAAGAGATTCCAATACCAAATTGATTTGCCGAATATTTCGATAAATCATAATCTGACGTATAAAACGAATCAGTGGAAAGTGCTTCTTCATAACCAAAGAAATAATCGGCGGCAGACTGCTGATAGTATCTAAACGATGGATATATCGTAAACTTATCTGCAAGCTTTACAGGAATCTCAACACTAGCTGTGTGAGAGTTGATACCCCAATCGTCGTAGTAATAGCGATAGAAACTTCGTACCACAAAAGTTTCATTAATATACCAGTTTAAACGACCGCCAGCAGCCACCTTAAATCGGCTATCTGGCAACTGTTCTATAGCATCTGCCAATTGAAAATTATCTATAAAAGAGTCTGCGACATCGCTAAAATAAACACGTTGAAATGGAGTGGATAGCAATCCTTGCTGTTGAACAAAATCCAATGCCAGAGATCCTTGTAAATTTTTGCTTAGAATTTGAGAAAATCCGAATCCCACGGAATAAGAATTTCTTGATTCATCAGAAAACTCGTTGAATATGGGGTCGTAATTTGTATTGCCTGTAATCGTATTATTGCTAAAAAATCCATTAGCTAAACCATTTGCTCCACTCGCGAAAGGCCTTAATTCTTGAGGGTAAATAGCGGTCCAACTATCTAAATAAACATTCGCATTTACACTGACTTCTGTATTCTTTTCATTATATAATTTTGTTAATCCGCCACCGAAACCTAAAGAGGTATAATCATATTCTCGGGCTACGGACACTTTACCTGAAACTATGGTATTTCTATCATCGGAGCTATGACTATAAGATCCTGTAATGTTTGCCCAAGTATCTGAACTTGATGCTCCAGAACTAGCTACAAAAGGATCTGCCGGCTGCCCACCATCAAAAGGATCTACATTACTTGAAGATGCTGATGTATATGCCGAAACACCTGCATCTATGGTAAGAACATCGTCATCGTTTAAAGGAATCGCAACTACGAACGTTCCTGTAAAATCTGTTAACTCTTCGGTACCTAAACCACCACTTACAGCTGCATTGTCACCATCTTGCGAATAATAACTTGTTAAAAAATCTACTTCTGTAGTTTCTAAAACACGCTTCTTATAGGTCTTTACAGAATCTTGAGCTTGCTGTGCATAGCTTATCGTAAACGCGAATAAGGCTGCAATAGAAACTATTATTTTGAATATTTTCATTTTGTAAACAATTGAATTCTATATTAATTACAGCCGCAGCCTCCACCAGTTTTTCCTCCGTTTGCGCCTGCAGCAGCTTCTCTGTAAGAATGCGCCGTAGTTAAATTGCGGTCTACCTTTTTATCTTGCAGCACCATATCTGGATCATTAATATTTATTTTCTCGTACTCTTTCAATACTGTACAGCTACTAAATGAGCCAACTATTAGTGCAAAAATTAAAACCTTCTTCCTCATGATTTCTCTATTTCTATATTCTTTGATGTCCTAATATTTCCATTATCGTCTATAATTATGCATTCTACCTGTGGTAATTGTTCTATTCTATTTAATCCTGCTTCTATACCCATAACAAAAACAGAAGTCGCTAGAGCATCTGCCAATTCTGCCTTAGGGGCAAAAACAGTAACGCTGATAATACCCGTTGCCGGATACCCCGTTCTAGGATCAATAATATGTGTATAGCGCACATTATTAAATGTAACATACTTTTCGTAATTACCCGATGTTACTACCGCCCCATTGGTTATAGGCAATAATGCAAACACCTTGTTCTTATCCATTGGGTTGGTAATGGCAACCTTCCACGCTTTACCATCGGGCTGCTTTCCCCAGGTGTTCATGTCGCCAGATGCATTTATGATACCTGCAACCACGCCTTTAGATTTCAACAAATCTTTTGCCTTATCTGCAGCATACCCTTTACCTATGGCTCCGAAACCAATTTTCATTCCTTTTAACTTTAAAAAAACGGTACCGATATCTTTATCCAATATGATATTCTGATACCCTACCTTAGAAACTGACGCTTTTATAGAATCTGCTGTAGGCATAACCGTCATGCTGCCATCGAACTTCCAAATTTTATCCATAGATGCATAACTAATATCAAACGCCCCATCGGTCAATTGAGAAATACCAACTGCCCGCTGTATTAAATTGAATAATTCTGCATCTACTTTTACCGGTTTAACACCTGCATTTCTGTTAATTTCTGAAGTCTGTGAGTTGAAATCCCAAGAAGAAATCAGCTTTTCTATTCTTGTTATTTCACTGATAGCCATATCGATATACTTATCGCCTTCAACAGGATCTTTAGCCACAACCGTAATATCAAAACGGCTACCCATTAATTTAACGGTACGTTTATAGGGCTCTTGAGTATACAGTAGACCAAAAGCACAAAATGATACTATGAAAAATAATTTCTTCAAGCTATTTTCTAAATGAATTCAATTCTTTGATATACTCTTTGGTATTCATTTTCTTATAACTGGTTACTCCGTAAACATCTCCTTTAGCATTCATTACCACTACAAAAGGAAAAATTCCTTGTCTGTTATACTTTTCTGCTAATGCCTTGTTCTTGTTCAATTGCTCTTCTGATAATGCATTGTTCTTTCTACGAGGAAAATCTGCTTGTAACATTACATAGTGCTCTTTTGCATAAGCTTTAAATTCATCTGTTGACCAAACTTCTCTGTCTAACTTTATGCAAGGTGCACACCAATCTGAACCTTGAAATACAAGAACAATTGGCAAATTATTCCTTTTAGCAAGCTTTTTTGCCGTTGTAAAATCTGTATTCCATTCTTGTGCTGTTATTGAACCAAAACTTGCTAATGCAATTAACAGTAATACTATGTATTTCTTCATAATCTATCTATAAACGAACTCATACTAAGTCAATTATTATACCAATACTTTTCTTTTGTAGCTAAAATTATTATGAACTACTCTCCTATCAGGCTAAACGCACCTTTGGTTAAAAATTGTGCATCTTGCTTAAAAGTTGTTGCATTACTTATTGAAGTCCTATTTTCATAACTACCTAAGATCTCGACAGGCACTTGCTTAAAATAATAAATACTTTCCTTTTTTTCGTCTAAAACCAACACATATGACTCGTTATCGACCATTGCAACAGCATCTGAAGGCAACGACATTTGCTTCGATGTTTCCGTTATTATATTCGCCTCAATGAACATACCCGTAAGAAAATTAGCTTCGTCTTCATTTTCTATATGTGCATGAACCTTTATTGTTCTATTCCCCCCAATTGAGGTACCGACCAAATGGACTTTAGCTATAAATACATCATCTGAGGCTTCTGGAATTTTAAATTCTACTACCTGACCTTTTTTTACTTTCATAATATCTTTTTCAAAAACCGAAAGTTCTAGGTGAATATGGTCATTATTAATAATTTCCATAATTGAAGTTGCCGGAGAAACATACGTGCCTTTTGACACATTTACGCTTGTTATACTACCCTCAATTGGTGCATAAATAGACGCTACCGAACTCATATTTCCTTTTTCTACTTGTTCTGGTGATATATTCAACATACCTAGTTGCTTTTGTAGTCCGTTGTACTTTGCAACCCCAGTTTTATAATCGCTCTCTGCTTTTAAAAAGCTTTTTTGCGATGTTATGTTTTCAGCCACCATGGTTTGCTGCCGTTCGTACTCTGCCTTTAAATACCCCAACTGTCCGTTGACCTCCATATATTGCTGTTGCAAGGATACAAACTCCGGATTTTCTAAAGTAACCAACATCTGCCCTTTACGGACTTTATCTCCTATTAATAAAGGGGTAGTTTTTATATAACCACCCATTGTTGCACTTACTACGGCTCTATTTTCTGGTGGTACATCTATCATTCCCGATGTAGTTACCATAACCGGAAAACCACTTTCAGTCATACTAGCGACCTCCATTTTATTTTGGTCGAATTGTGCTTGCGTAATTTGAATGCGATCATCTGTTTGTGCTTCAGAAACGCTATTCTCAATTGATTTACTTGCCTTGTCCCCACAACTTGAAACTATGCCGAGAATGAAAAGGGTTACTATTTTGTATATATATTTTTGCATGATGCCCTATTTATAAGGTTAAGAAATTAATGTCTATTGCGGTTTCATTGTACTCTTTCAACTTGTCTAGATAGCCTAATTTAATATCATAGGCACTCTCTAAACTCTGTATATATTGAAAGAAATCAATCTCCCCATTTTTAAAGCTGATTTGAGCTGTTTTTAATATTTCTTCGGATAACTCAACACCTTCATTCTCATAATAATTTAATGCGTTTTGAATTTGATTGATTTGTTCTAATAAGATATTTTGCTTCGATTTTATTTGAATTTTATAGGCAATAGATTCAGTTATCGCCCGTTCTTTGGCAATTTTAGACGCCTTGATTCTAGAAGCATTTCCACTGAATATTAGCGGAATCTTTAGCCCTAGTTGATAACCAAAAAGATTATCATTTAATTCTGAATTTGTTCCTTGAAAATAGGCCAAACTAATATCTGGTAGAAGCTGCTGTTTTCCTAAACTACGCTCTGCAGCCATTAACTGTATATTATTTTCATAATAAACGGACTCAGGTGAAGCATCTATATTTATATCTTGAACAGTCATCTTTAAGTTCATTTCGTCAGCGATCACCAAACTATCCTCAACTTGAACCAGGCGCAATAAATTAGTGTACGTAGCGGACACATGTTGCATAGCTTTATGGTAGTCTAAATTGATTTTTCGCTGTTTAGAGGCAGCTGTAATTTTCTCCAAGTAATTGGTTTCTCCCAGGTCAAATTTTCTAGCGGCTACCTTTGAAAAATTGTCGTACAAACTATCCAATCTTCTATACACTTTAGCTTTTTCTCGCGCAATTTGATACTCGTAATAACCTCTGGTAACATCTCTTTTTATTACCTTATGTTGAATATCATATTCATTTTTAACCAATGTAGTCTTCACCTTATTGAGTTTCTTTTCAGAAAAATAGGCAGTTGGAAAACGAAAATCTTGCTGAACGCCAAACACCTTTAATGGCACATTATTTATAGCTAAATTGTTTTCATCAAATTCATAATACACATGGGTTTTATTGAACAAAAATGCGCTGTTGATTAACGCATTAGCTTCATCAACTTTTAGCCGACCTGCTTTTAAACCCATGTTATTTTCTATAGCCAGGGGAATTAATGCATCAAGATTCTGACTATTCGATTCTTGTGCCGATACACCAATAGAAATAAACAATGCAATAAAAGCAATACCATTTTGCAAAGTGGTTTTAGGTATTGGTTTTCTTGTGTTTTCAGATTTATCAAAGATGGAATATAGCACAGGTAAAACAACTAAGGTTAATATGGTAGCGGTAAACAAGCCTCCAATTACTACAGTTGCCAATGGTCTTTGTACCTCAGCCCCTGCATTTGTTGATATTGCCATCGGTAAAAAGCCAAGAGCAGCTGCTGATGCTGTCAATAGTACTGCTCGTAAACGGTCTTTTGTCCCTTGTTTTATTAATTCATCTAAACTATTAAAAGAATACTTTTTCAATTCTTTAAAATGTTCTATTAAAACAATACCATTTAATACCGCGATACCGAACAATGCAATGAAGCCTACTCCTGCAGAAATACTGAACGGTAAACCTCTCATCCATAATAATAACACACCACCAACGGCCGCTAACGGAATTGCGGAATATATGATAAGAGCTTCTTTTACCGACTTAAACGCAAAATATAGCAATACAAAAATGAGTATTAATGCTATGGGTACCGCTACTAAAAGTCGGTCTCGTGCACTTTGCAAATTTTCAAATTGGCCACCATAGGTTATGGTATATCCTGCAGGTAACTTTACATTTTCCTTTATTAATTTTTGAATATCATCAACAACCGATTGTAAATCTCGATTGCGGACATTTACGCCTACCACTGTTCTTCTCTTGGTATCATCTCTTGATATTTTTGCAGCACCTTTTTTATAGGTAATATCTGCCAACTCACTTAAAGGAATCTTTCCTCCGTTAGGCAAGTCAACAAACAGGTTTTTAAGGTCATCAATATCTTGTCGCTTGGCTTTATCTAATCGCACCACTAAATCGAAACGCCTTTCACCTTCAAAAACATTCCCAGCGGTTTTTCCAGCAAAACCCATAGAAACCATATCGTTCAGTTCTTGAATATTTAAACCGAAGCGTGCAATTTTTGCGCGGTCATAATCAACACTCATTTCGGGTAATCCTGCTATTTTCTCTACACTAATATCTGCAGCTCCTTCAACATCTTTAATTAATTCACTAATTTCATTTCCTTTTTTAGCCAAAACATCTAAATCAGGACCAAAAATCTTTATCGCAATATCTGCCCGTACACCTGTAATTAATTCGTTAAATCGCATTTCTATAGGTTGGGTAAATTCTACTTCCATACCCGGTATTATCGATAATGCTTCTTTGAATTTATCGGCTAACTCGTCTTTAGATTTTGCACTTATCCACTCCCCTTTTGGTGCTAGTTTAATGATGACATCACTTTCTTCCATTGACATAGGGTCAGTAGGTACTTCAGCAGCGCCAATTCTAGTAACCACTTGCTGAATCTCGGGAAAATTATCGAGTAAAATCTTCTCAATTTCGGTAGTAATCTCTACCGTCTTACTCAATGAGGTTCCTGTTTTTAAAACCGGTTGAATTACAAAATCACCTTCATCTAACGTGGGTATAAACTCGCCGCCCATAGTCGTATATAAAATTGTTGCCCCAATAAGCAGTATGGCCGCAATGCCCAGAACAACTCTCTTGCTTTGCAAAGCCCAGTTTATAATAGGCTCATATTTCTTATTTAACCATTTCATTAAACGAATAGATATGTTCTTGTCTGACTCTTTTGATGGTTTTAAAAAGATTGATGCTGCTACGGGAACATAGGTAAAACACAGAATCATTGCCCCAATTAAGGCAAAACTAAATGTGAGTGCCATAGGCTTAAACATTTTACCTTCTACGCCGCTTAAAGAAAGAATAGGTATAAAAACAATTAAAATTATCAGCTGCCCGAAAATGGCAGAATTCATCATTTTAGAAGCCCCGTTAAAAGTAATTTCATCTTTTAAATTCTGCCTATCAATTTCAGCTAAGCCATTAATCTCCTGCTGTTTTCTTGTTATTTCAAAAGCAATAAACTCTACAATTATAACCGCACCGTCTATAATAATACCAAAATCTATAGCTCCCAAACTCATTAAATTGGCATCTACTCCAAATATATACATGAGCGATAATGCAAATAACAAACACAAGGGAATTACAGATGCAACAACTAAACCTGATCTAAAATTACCGAGCAGTAACACCACTACAAAAATGACGATTAAACACCCTAAAATTAGATTCTCGCTTACCGTAAAGGATGTTTTGGCAATGAGTTCGCTTCGTTCTAAAAACGGATTAATATATACCCCCTTTGGTAGCGAAGTTGAAATTTCGGCAACACGTTCTTTTACGGCTTCTATTACTTTTTTAGAGTTCGCATCTTTCAACATCATTACCTGGCCCAGTACCTTCTCGCCTTCACCATTACCGGTAATAGCACCAAAACGGACCGCACTACCAAAATCAACTGTAGCTACATCTTTAATATAAATTGGTAGTCCGTTTTTGGTAGTTATCACTATATCTCGAATATCCTCAAGAGATGAAACCAGACCTTCGCCGCGAATAAAAAATGCCTGATTCACCTTTTCAATATAACCACCTCCAGAGACACTATTATTAGTTTCCAAAGCTTTAAAAATATCACTGGCCGTAATATTCATTGCATTGAGTTTTTGGGTATTTATGGCGACTTCGTATTGCTTTAAAAACCCGCCCCATGTATTTACCTCAACAACACCAGGTATACCAGACAATTGTCGTTTAACAATCCAATCTTGTATGGTTCTTAATTGGGTTGTGGTGTACTCGTTCTTGTACTCTGGCTCTACCTCTAAAACGTATTGATAAATTTCACCCAACCCTGTTGTAATTGGCCCCATTTGCGGAGTACCAAAACCTGCAGGTATTTTCTCTGAAGCCGATGCAATTTTCTCGGCAATGAGCTGTCTGGGCAAATACGTTCCTAAATCATCTTCAAAAACAATGGTTACCACAGACAAGCCAAACTTAGAAACTGAACGAATTTCTTTGACTCCCGGTAAGTTTGCCATTTCTAATTCTACCGGATAAGTAATGAATTGCTCCATATCTTGAGTAGATAGATTGCGTGACGTGGTTATTACTTGAACCTGATTATTGGTGACATCTGGCACTGCTCCAATAGGAATCTGTGAAAGTGCGTATAGACCGTACCCAATAATAAATACGGTAAACAAAAGAATAATAAGTTTATTCTTTAAACTAAAATTAATGATATGTGATAGCATCTTTTCATATAAATCAATGTGAATCGCTCAAATTCATAAACATGAATCTGAACTAAAAAATTAAAAAATCGATTGTATTATGAAATGCGGGGCGGCTGTAATATGCCTTGTGAGTGTAAGGATGAAGATGGCGCTTGGTAATGGAAATTTGCAGATTTATAATCTGAAATTTCAAATATGTTTAAATCGGACTTATAGATACTAATAAAAACATCGGCAACACAGGTATGTGATGTACTACTGTGATTAAATGGAAGTTTATCGTGGTCTTTTTTTTCTTCTTGATGATCTCTTTGGTGGTCAGCTTTTAATTCACCATAATGTTTGGAAAGAAAAACAATCATATTATCGCCATATTGCTCACTATGAAATTGAGCGTGCTCAATCAATTCATCTAACTGAGCAATATCATCATAATGAACTCCAAAACTTTGAAGCATAATGAATGTAGATAATAATATGGAAAACAGCTTGTTCACAATAGTAAAATTAGCAAAATAATAGGTACCTATTATTTAAATTCTATTTAAATTAAAATAAATGGCTTATAAAATGACTTCTTTTTATTTTATAAACGATTACAAACAAATCTTAAGTTAGCTGAGCATAAGACAACTCAATTGTCTTTAAAAAGCCAATACTTCATTCCTAAACATAAATTATTAATTAAGCTTTTATTGATACTAATAGAAAAAAATTAAACTACCATATATTAACAGATCTACCACGGTTTTTTATATAAAATTAAAGCCTATTTTCGCCACTTAAATTTCTATACAAAGTGGTTTTAGACAGAATTAATAATTGGTTTACTTTATCTAAGCAATATTTCTTTACGTATTCAGAAGGATTTTTTAATCTCTCCTACCTATCAAATTCCCCTGAAGCAATTATTAAAAGTTGTATAAAAATGCCCTTTATGAATCATAATGCTGAAAAGCAACTGATCCAAGCAGACACCCCTTTTATGAAAGGTGATTTTTATTATGCTGAATTGGAAGACGGACTATGGTTTTTAAACACAAAACAGGTTTACAAAAACAATGTGTCATTTAAACCTATATATGACCAATTTTTACCAACAGACTATTATGTAATTGCCCTAAATACGGTTCAAAGTAAAAGCAAAACTCAGAACTATAAATTTGGTGATGTGGTTATCGAAAATAATTCAGTTTCTTTTTCAAAACCTGGAAACGATGAAGTTAATTATCACTTTAAAGATTCTTCTGAGAATATGTACATGCTGTATTTTAATAAAGAATGGGCAAATAAAAATATTTTAGGCTCACCATCCACTCCCACTGCTATTGAACGTATGTTTAATGACAAACATCAAGTATTTATAAACTATTGCCATAGTAACCTAAGTTTTCAAAAACTAACAAATAATTTGATTAATGCCTTTGAGGATTCCGAAAAACCAAATACGTTTCTTCTTAAAGTATTATCACTAGAATTTTTAGGGCTTTTTTATAATTTATTTGATGAGAGAACCGGCTTTGTTTCTGCAGATTTAGCTAGTGATAGTTTGTTGAAAATTAAAAAAATAGAACATGAATTAATGACCAATTTACATGGGAAATTTTTAGGTATAGATTATTTCTCAAAGGAATATAAGATATCACCAACAAAATTAAAGCAAGATTTTAAAGCCGTTTATGGTTCTTCTATATTTACCTTTTTTCAAATGCATAAAATGGACTTGGCTCTTAAATACCTTACTGACTCTAATTTAAAGATTAAAGAAATTGCACAAGAACTTAGTTATGAAAACGTAAGCAAGTTCAGTAAAACATTTAAAAAATTCCATGGTAAATTACCATCTGACTTAAAATAATTAAATATCACTTTCTTAAGAATCTAGGTCAAATTTTATGCTTTGAAGGATTTTTATAGAACCAAAGTAGGTCAACATAGTCCAAAACCATTACAAATTTTTGTTGTTAAGTAATTTTTGGCATATTTCTAAAATTTAATAATTCTTAGATTTTTTAGATCACTTTCTCCAAATCACCTTAAACGACTGATAAACAAAATTTTACAAAATATTGTCCTAAGCGTGTATAAAAAAGCTCATTTTCATTTCAATGAGTTAACAACATAATAAGTGTAATTGACACTCTTAACGGGATCCTACACAACTTTACTGACCTTTTTCACTGGTCTTTTCGGCAAAAAAACCAAATAATTGTTATAAATAAAACATTTGTTTTGTATTAATAAATTATAATAACAATTTAGTTAATAATATAACAATACTGCTTCTCAAAATGTCTTATTGGGCTATTTGTGTCCTATTGGGTTATTTAAACAAACTACACCTCTTTTACTTTTGGCTCAAATTAAAACACAAACCTTCAACCACTTATTTAAGACAACCAAAATTTTTCTAAAGACATGAAAAAAAATCTTCTATTTCTAATTTTACTTTTTTACGGCTTAAACTTTTATGCCCAACAATGGGAACCTGTAGGGCCAAATGACGATCTTAATAGTCAAGGTATAGCCAAAACCAACGTTTATAACAATGCTATCGCTGTTGGGACTGATATGATCCCATACATTGCATTCGCCGATCAAAACAATGCAAACAAAGCTACTGTAATGAAATTCATTAACGGAACTTGGGAGCATGTTGGTCTACCAGGGTTTAGTTTAACATACGTAAGTAACGTAACATTAGATATAGACGCAAATAATATACCCTATATATTTTATTCTGACGGTAGTATGGGCGGCAGAGCTACCGTTCAACGTTTTGTAAATGGAAATTGGGAATTAGTTGGACCATTAGGATTCTCTACTGGCCGAGTACAAAGTCCAACTATAAAAATACATCCCGATGGCACACCTTATATTGTTTATGACAACTATACCGGAAGTAATAATTTTACTATTAGCAGATTTGTAAACAACACATGGGAACCAGTAGGTGTAACATCATCAATTAGATCCGTATCATCAACTGATTTAGCTTTTAGTAGTACTGGTATTCCTTATTTGGCATATATGAATCAAAACACTGGAAACAGAGAATCAGTCCAACGTTTTGTAAATAATGTATGGGAGCCAGTTGGTTATTCAAGCCGAGCTTCTGGTTATGCGTATGAAATAAATATTGAACTAACAGCTAATGACGTACCTTATATTTCCTACAGGGATGGTGGAACCTCGCAACCATCAGTACAAAAATTTAATGGCCAATTTTGGGAATTTGTAGGTCAAAATGGCTTTGGACAAACTAACACGGTTCATTCCAGTTTGGCATTAGCCAATGATGGGACACCATATGTGGCCTATAAGGATTATTCAAATGGTGGTAAATTAAGTATTCAAAGATTTAAAAACAATGCTTGGGAACCTATTGTGCAATTAGGTATTTCTCAATACTCAATTGATTGGCCAACTTTAAAAATAGCAAATGACGGCACTTTATATACGAGCTATTATAGTCGTACTTCAAACGATTATAATAATTATAATAGTTATGCCTTTGTAAAAAAATATAGTGAAAATGCTTTACCCATATTCACCAACGTATCATCAATAGAAATTCAAGAAAACACCACTGCAATTACAGATGTAAATACTACAGATGCTGATGGCGATACAGAAGGTAATGGTATTACCTATGTTTTAACTGAAAATAATGAAGGTGGTTCAGACAACTCGTTGGTTACTATAAACGAAAACACCGGCGTATTGGCTTTTACCACTGCTCCAAATTTCGAAATGCCTAACAGTGCAAGTCGTAACAATATTTATGATGTTCAAGTAACCGCTACCGATTCCAAAGGGGGTTCTGCTGTACAAGACCTTGAAATCACAATTACCAATATCAATGAGCTTAGTTTAGTTATCAATACTGTTACCCATGTTAATTGTTATGGCGAAAATACAGGTATAATTGAGCTAGCAATAGAAGAAGGTAATGCTGATTATACTATAAATTGGACTGTAGATAACGATATTAATTTTTCAGCTATTAGTAGTTCTGCTAGCTATTCTATTAGCGACCTACCTGCAGGTACAATTGGCATAACGGTTACCGATTCTCAAAATCATTCCATAACAGAAATGGTCAATATTACACAACCATCTAGTGCACTTGCAATTGATGCCTTTACTACCTTAGTAAGCACCAACGATGCTTTTGACGGTGCAATTGAAATTAATGTCACAGGAGGAACTCCTCCATACAGCTACCAATGGTCTAATGGCGCTACAACCAAAGATATTTCTGGCTTAGTTGAAGGTCAATATAACATTTACGTTATAGATGCTAACGGTTGTGAATTCAATTCTCAGGTAATCGTAGAATTGAATAACGCACCTGAATTCACCTCATCTGAAAATGTAGCGATTATTGAAAATGAATCATTAGTCATTAACCTTGAGAGCACGGATACGGAAGGCGAAAATGAAGGTAATGGCATTACGTATCAGCTTTCTGCTTTAAATAGTAATGGCGCTGACAATAGTTTTTTCCAAGTAAATTCTATCACTGGTGAATTAAGCTTCATAAACGCTCCGGATTTTGAAAATCCTATAGATGAAGATTTAGATAACATTTATACTATTCAAGTTTCGGTAACAGATTCTTATGGGGCAACCTCTTATTTAATTATTACTGTAAACGTATTAAATCTAGAAAACGATTTTGACGAAGATGGTTTAGAAGATTCAATAGATGCTGATGATGATAATGATGGCACTCCAGATAATGAAGACTCATTTCCATTAGATTCAACTGAAAGTACTGATACTGATGGTGATGGTCAAGGAGACAATGCTGATACAGACGATGACAACGATGGTACTCCAGATTCTGAGGATGCATTTCCTTTAGATGCCACCGAAAACACAGATACTGATGGTGACGGTACTGGTGATAATGCAGATACTGACGATGACAATGATGGAACTCCAGATTCTGAGGACGCATTTCCATTAGATTCAACTGAAAGTACTGATACTGATGGTGACGGACAAGGAAACAATGCCGATACCGACGATGATAATGATGGTACTCCAGACGCTGAAGATGCTTTCCCGTTTGATGATTCTGAAAACACCGATACGGATGGTGACGGACAAGGAGATAATACGGATACCGATGATGATAATGATGGTATTCCAGATAGTGAAGACGAATTCCCTTTAGTAGGAATAGATACGGATGCTGATGGTATTCCTGATAATACTGATACTGACGATGACAACGACGGTACTCTAGATACAGAGGATGCATTTCCTTTAGATTCAACTGAAAGTATGGATACTGATGGTGACGGACAAGGAAACAATGCTGACACAGACGATGATAATGATGGTACTCCAGACGCTGAAGATGCTTTCCCGTTTGATGATTCTGAAAACACCGATACGGATGGTGACGGACAAGGAGATAATACGGATACCGATGATGATAATGATGGAATTCCAGATAGCGAAGATGAATTCCCTTTAGCAGGAATAGATACGGATGCTGATGGTATTCCCGATAATTCCGATACCGATGATGACAACGACGGTACTCCAGATACGGAGGATTCATTCCCTACGGATCCAGCAGAAACGTTAGATTCAGATTTAGATGGTATTGGGGACAACGCCGACCAAGATGACGATAATAATGGTATTCCTGATGATCAAGAGGAATTACCTACTAATGAACTAGATACTGACAATGACGGTATACCAGATTCTTTAGATACAGATAATGATAACGATGGCACTCCGGATTCTGAAGATGCATTTCCTTTTAATCCTTTAGAAACAACTGACTTTGATGGGGACGGCATAGGTGATAATGATGACAATGATGATGACAATGACGGAATTAGCGATAACGAAGATGATTTTCCATTAGATAATGAGCCAAAAATTACCGCAGCAGAAGCTTTTACACCTAATGGTGATGGTATAAACGATAATTGGATAATTCCTGGACTTAATAATTACGCAAATAACAATGTAAAAGTTTACAATAAATCAGGGCAATTAGTATTTGAAGCACAGGGATATCAAAATGATTGGGGCGGATTTTATAAGGACAATCGTGAACAACTTCCTTCTGGTTCATACTTATACATTATTAGCCTAGGCAATGGAAAATCCCCGTTACAAGGATGGATATTCATTAATCATTAATTCACCTTAACAATCTTAAAATACAAAATCATGAAATTCAATAAATATATATTTCTAGTGGCATTATTATTTGTTACGACCATTATCTTAGGGCAACAGGACCCCAATTATACATTCTATAGATATAATATGAATTTAATTAACCCTGCTTATGCAGGGTCACAAGATACCGTAGAAGGCACTACAACAAGCGGTGGCTCAGAAGTAGGTATGAATATTAAAAGTCAATGGGCCGGTATTGAAGGTGCACCAGAAACACAAAGCTTCTTTTTTAGCACTGGCTTAAGTAATAATGTTGGTTTGGGTGTATCTATCATTAATGATAAAACCTTTATCGAAAATCAAACTTTTATTGGTGTAGATTTTTCATATCGACTTCAAGTAGCTCAAAATACCAATTTGTTCTTGGGCATTAAGGCAGGGGCTAATTCTTATAGTGTAAATACAAGTGGACTAACCACATATGGCATTGGAGCAGACCCTTCATTAACTGGGTTAGAAGGTACGTTTTCACCTAATGTGGGTGCCGGGGCATACTTAAAAAGTGATAAATATTATGTTTCTTTCTCCGTTCCTAAAATTCTTTCACAAAACCGTTTATCGCAAGAAAATGGTATTGCACAATTAGGAAACAATAAAGTTCATATGTATTTATCTGCCGGTTATGATATTAGTTTAAATAGCACTCTTGTATTTAAGCCAAGTATAATGACCAGGTATATTGAAGCAACACCATTATCTTTAGATTTTACTGGAATGTTGTCATTTAATGATCGTTTTGATTTAGGAGCAGGGTATCGTTACGATGAAGGCATTAGTGCTATAGCCATAATGAAAGTTTCTAACTGGTTAGAAATGGGATATGCCTATGAATTTACTAGTCAATCTCCAATCACATCAGGTAACATGGGCACACATGAATTACTAATGAAATTAACACTGTAATACCTTCAAAGCCATAGGGTACAAAACCATATAATAAAACCTATTTTAATGAAGCATCACACTTAAAAAATGTGGTGCTTTTTTTATTTACGACTCAAAAAGCATTCAAATTTAATGGCTACAAACAAATATGCTAATAACCTAAATCATGTATAAAACATGAGATAAGTCATTTTTAAGCAAAACTACCGTTATTATTTTTGTCGCTTTAAATTCAATACCAAGGTTAACCTGTACGATTAAAATAATCTGATCCCCAAACTGTATAAAACTATTAAGTTGAATTATATGAACATACATCACTTTAATCTCTTAATAACTATCAACTTTAATCTAAAGTGTCAGATTTTTACACTCTAAGTAGAAAACCTAAAAGAATCCTATAAATTTGTTACACACCAATCCTTTTCACACGTGAGTAAAGCTATCTATATTGTTACTACAGAGCCAAATAGTGGAAAATCCATTGTTTCTTTAGGCCTTATGCAACTTCTATTAGGCAAAACTGCCAAAGTAGGCTATTTCAGGCCTATTATTGATGATGTCACCTTTGGCAAAATTGACAATCATATAGACACTGTTTTAAGCTATTTTAATGTGGATATGAAACCTGAAGAGGCCTATGCATACACGCGTAGCCAAGTGGTACAATTAAAAAATAAAGATAAAGACGATGAAATAGTCGGGCACATTATACACAAGTATAAAAGTATTGAAAGTAAGTTCGATTTCATCTTGGTGGAAGGAACCGATTTTTCTGGAGAAGGGACTATTATTGAATGGGACATAAACGTGCTTATCGCCAAAAACTTAGGTATACCAGCCGTAATTTTGGCAAGCGGAAAGAACAAAACCTTAGATGAGTTGGTAGGCAATCTCTACATGGCTTATGACTCTTTTAAAGAAAAAGGTGTTGAAGTACTTCTCATTGTTGCCAACAAAGTACAACCAGAGAATTTAACAATTGTTACTGAAGGATTAAAAGAAAAACTACCTAATGATGTTTTGGTAGGCGCAATACCTGTAAATGATATTTTAGGTAGCCCCACTTTAAAGGAAATTGCCTTAGAGCTAGATGCCAAAGTACTTTTTGGTGAAGACTATATAAACAACCAAGTAGGTAGTTTTAGTGTAGGTGCCATGCAATTACGTAATTACTTGACTCACTTAAAAAGCGATAGCCTCGTGATTACTCCTGGAGATCGAGCTGATATTATTTTAGGAGCTTTACAAGCTAATATTTCAACAAATTACCCCAACCTTTCTGGCATCGTCTTAACTGGCGGATTATTACCCGAAGATTCCATCATTAAATTAATTGAAGGGCTTTCAGATATTATTCCTATTCTTTCGGTTGCAAGAGGCACTTACTTCGTCACCAATAAAATTGGAACTATAAGGCCACGTATATATGCCGAAAACAAAGAAAAGATACTAACATCTATTCAAGAATTTGAAAAGCATATACCTACAAAAAAATTGGCTGAAAAGTTAATAACTTTTAAAGCAAAAGGTATTACACCTAGAATGTTTCAATACAACCTACTACAAAAAGCAAAATCCTCTAAGAAACATATTGTACTCCCCGAAGGTTTAGATGACCGAATTTTAATGGCAACCAAAAAGCTAATAGATACTGGAGCTGTTTTTATTACGCTATTAGGAAATAGAGAACAGATCATTTCTAAAATTGTTGAATTGGATATCGATTTAGACATCAAAAATATAAATATCATTGACCCTAAGGAATCGAATCTATTTTTAGACTACGCCACTACCTTGTTTGAATTGCGCAAACATAAAAATGTGAATTTAGCCATGGCTAAAGATTTAATGGAAGATGTATCTTATTACGGAACTATGATGGTATACATGGGCCATGCTGATGGTATGGTTTCTGGTGCGGTTCATACCACCCAACATACTATTAGACCTGCCTTACAATTTATAAAAACAAGACCAGACGTATCTATAGTATCTTCAATCTTTTTTATGTGTTTACCAAACCGAGTTACGGTTTTTGGAGATTGCGCCATTAATCCCAATCCTAATTCTGAGCAGTTATCTGAAATAGCTATTTCTTCTGCTGCAACGAGTGCTGCTTTTGGTATTGAACCAAAAATAGCTATGCTTTCTTATTCTTCTGGCGCGTCTGGTGTGGGTGAAGATGTTGATAGGGTTCGAAAAGCAACTGAAATCATTAAAGAAAAAAGACCTGACCTTAAAGTTGAAGGACCTATACAGTATGATGCTGCAGTAGATGCTAAAGTAGGACTCAGTAAACTCCCCGATTCTGAAGTAGCAGGGCAAGCAAGTGTTTTTATATTTCCAGATTTAAATACTGGCAATAATACGTACAAAGCTGTTCAAAGAGAAACAGGAGCTTTGGCAATAGGCCCAATGCTACAAGGACTTAACAAACCGGTAAATGATTTAAGTCGTGGCTGTACCGTAGACGATATTTTTAACACCGTAATAATAACCGCTATTCAAGCACAGGGATTTTAAACTCATTTTCATGAATATTTTAATTATTAATTCTGGTAGTTCCTCCATAAAATATCAACTTTTAGAAATGCCTTCTACCAAGGTTATTTGTGTTGGATCTATAGAACGTATTGGTAGTTTAGATGCTATATCCACCTATAAAACAGATGTCCATAAGGTTGAAAAAGTTTATGAAATTGCAAGTCACAAAGCTGGTCTTGAGCGAATAACCTCACTTTTACTTGACCCTGAAATGGGTGTAATTACTAGTACAAAGGATATTGATGCCATAGGGCACCGTGTAGTGCATGGTGGTAGTAATTTTACAAAGACTACCCTAATAAACGAAGAAGTTAAAAATAAGATTAAGTTACTTTCTACATTAGCACCATTACACAATCCGGCAAATTTAGAAGGTATACTTATGGCAGAGGAAATATTCGATTCTGCTAAACAAATAGCTGTTTTTGATACCGCATTCCATGGTACTGTGCCTATTAAAGCTAAAAAATATGCCATTCCTAACGAATTATACAATGAAAAAGGAATTCAAGCGTATGGATTTCATGGTACTAGTCATAAGTATGTATCGGAAAAAGCAAATGAGTATCTAGGCAACTTAAATACCAAACTCATTTCTATTCACCTAGGTAACGGCTGTAGTATTACCGCAATTAAAGATGGAAAAAGTATAGATCACAGTATGGGATTTGCACCTTCAAACGGACTTATAATGGGTACTAGAAGTGGTGATATTGACCAATCAATCATTTTTTATTTGATAAATACTCTTGGTTATAGTCTAGATGAAGTAAGTAATCTTTTAAATAAGAAAAGTGGTATGCTTGGGCTTACAGGTTATAGTGATTTACGTGATATTGAGATAGAAGCTAGTAAAGGTAACGCCAACTGTATTTTAGCTTTAGAGATGAATGCATACCGAATTAAGAAATATATAGGTGCATATACAGCTACCATGAATGGATTAGATGCTATTATTTTTACCGCAGGTATTGGAGAAAACTCAAGCTTAATGCGCCAACTTGCTTGTAAGGATATGGACTATTTCAATATTCGTTTAGACGATTCTAAAAATGATTTAAGAGCATCGAACTTACGTGAAATAAATACAAAAGACTCAGCAGTGAAAATTTTGGTCATACCCACAAACGAAGAACTAGAAATTGCCATCCAAGTTTATGAATTACTTGCCTAGTTGTTAGGTAATATAATTTGCACTAACCTATTAATTTAACAAAGACCGGTACTTTAAATATTCAATTCTCCTGATAATTGTTTTAGAATTATCTCAGACAATTTTGCTTGAAACTGAGCATTACTAAATCGAACTTTAGCATTTATATAATTTAATTGAGCAGTTCTAAATTCAATGGTAGGTATAGTTCCTATTCTAAATTTCTCAACAGTAATGTCTAAATTTTCTTTGGCTATCGCCTCGTTATTCCCTTCTAACTCTATAAGGCTAATATTGGTTAAATAGGTTTGATAGGTAGTCCCAACCATCGATAATAGCTGTTGTTCTTGTTCTTCAATAGCTATTGTGGCATTTTGTACTTCTAACTTACCTATCTTTTCATTTCTATTTTGATTAAAACCATCGAACAAATTTAAAGTTGCCCCAAAGCCATAGTTAAATCCATTAGATTCTGAACTGGTTGTAAAACCAAGACTAGATTCTGAGCTACCAAAATTATAACCCGTAGTAGCATAAATAGTTGGGTACCTACCTGCTTTAATCTGTTTTAACTCTAACTCACTTATTCTTTTACTTATTCTTTGAGCATTTAATTGCGGATTATTAGTAACTATAGATGTTTCCAAATTTGGCAATAACAAACTTTGATCAACAAATATTTCTGGTACAGCTTTAAATTCAGTTTTTAAATCCCGGGCCAATTGCCGATTTAATTCAATTTTTGTGTTGGCATATAATTCTTTTTGCCGTTGCATTAAAGTTTGATCCGTATTCAAATCTACCTTAGCATTCAAAACCTCAAGCTTTGATGCCTTACCTATAGAAAATCGGTTTTGCGCTAATTCAACTCTTTGTTTGGATATTATAATAGTGCTATCTAAAGCGGATAATTGTTGTTGTTGCTGCACTAAGTCATAATAAGTAATCATTACCTCGCCAACTTTGGTAAGTATTACCTGTTTTAGTTCTTCTTCGCCTAAATTTTTATTTTGTTTTAATTGCACGTAATTGGCAAACATGCTTAATCCATCAAATAAAGTCCAATTTAAAGCTACTCCATAATTTAGACTATTGTTTTTAGCATTGTCTTGTTCTACTTGTGACCCGTCTGATCTAGTTTGAGATAAACTTTGATTGCTATTGGCATCAACAATACTTGCTTCAATGTTTGGCAACATACCTGCAAAACCCGGACTCACAGATAACGAGTCAATTTTTAAACTATTACCTGCCGTAATAATTTGGTAATTATTTGCTACGGCAATCTTAACAGCATCTTGTATGGTAAGTACTTTTTGCCCAAAACAATTGAAGACAATAAGACAAAAAGCGATGGTGATATATTTAAAGTAATTCATTTTAATATGTTTCAAGCGCTTTAAATTCCGGTCTTTCTACTTTTTCCCTGGACCACAACATATAAAGGGCGGGTATCACAAATAAGGTTAACATTAATGAGAACATAGTACCCCCAATTATAACTACCCCCATTCCTATTCTACTGGTTGATGCGGCTCCAAGAGATAATGCTATAGGTAAGGCCCCTAACGCTATAGTTAAACTAGTCATTAAAATTGGCCGTAATCTAGATTCTGATGCCTGTAATATAGCTTCTCTTTTTTCAAGTCCCTGCTCTCGAAGTTGGTTTGCAAATTCTACAATTAAAATTCCGTTTTTAGTAACCAAACCAATAAGCATTATAGTACCTATTTGACTAAAAATATTCCAAGATTGCCCAAATAACCACAGGGAAAATAGCGCACCCGCTACCGCCATTGGCACCGTTAAAATGATAATAAATGGATCTATAAAACTTTCAAATTGTGCTGCTAGTATCAAGAAAATCAACAACAACGCTAAACCAAAGGCGAATAAGGTATTTGAACCACTCTCTACAAAATCTCTAGATTCACCTCCTAAATCCGTAGTAAAGGATTCATCCAAGACTTTCGCCTTAATACGCTCCATTGCTTCTATACCATCATTAATGGTTTTACCCGGTGCTAAGTTAGCAGATACCGTAGCCGCCATAAATCTATTATTATGGTAAAGTTGAGGCGGACTACTATGTTCTGATGTCTGAACCAAATTGTCCAATTGAATTAATAACCCATCTTTATTTTTCACAAAAATGGATGTTAAATCCATTGGCGCATCTCTATCTTCCTTATCAAATTGACCAATAACTTGATATTGCTTTCCGTTCATTAAGAAATATCCAAATCTTTGACCACTTAATGATAATTGTAATGTTTGTGCAACATCTCTAACAGAAACACCTAGAGACTCTGCTTTCTCACGATCAATGGTTACATAAATTTCTGGCTTATCAAACTTTAAATTTACATCTACGAAAGAAAATGTTTCATCATTTTCTGCTTCAGCCATAAAAGCAGGAATACGCTCCTCTAGTTTTTTAAAATTTTGCGCTTGAATTATAAATTGAATTGGAGGCCCTCCCCTTCTATTTACCGAAATTGTAGGTCGTTCAGATACGCTAGATTTGCCACCGACATAAGCCTTTGCCCATACCCCCAAATCATGTGCAATCTCATTTTGCGAACGCTCTCGTTCACTTGGGTCTACCAAAGCTATATTTGCCCTGCCACTGTTAACCGATGAAGAACCAAAGCCAGGTGAGGTAAGTACCAAACTAACTTTTTTTTCAGGTACAGAATCATTTATCAATTCAGTTATATCCGTCATTAAACGGTCCATATACTCGTAGGATGAACCTTCAGGAGCATCTACGTTTAAACGAATAAAACTTCGATCATCGTAAGGTGCGGTTTCTTTAGGGAGTAATGCATAAAAGAGCGCAATTAAGCCCAAACAGCCAATTAAAATAGGAAAACTTATCCATTTCCTTTTCATGAAAACCCGTAATGATTCCGCATACGAGTGGTTCATTTTTAAAAAATATTTCTCCGTTACATGATAAAACTTAGATTGCTTTTGCTTCCCCGGTTTAATAAGGTATGCATTCAACATAGGTGTTAATGATAACGATACAAAAGCTGATATGAGCACAGCGGCGCCTAATACGACACCGAATTCACGAAAGAGTCTACCTACAAAACCTTCTAAGAATATTACAGGTAAGAATACAGCAGCCAAGGTTACTGAAATTGAAATTACAGCAAAGAATATTTCATTAGAACCTTTAATTGCTGCTTCAATAGGGCTCATCCCTTCTTCCACCTTTTTATAGATATTTTCGGTAACTACAATACCATCATCTACCACTAAGCCGGTAGCCAGTACAATGGCAAGTAATGTTAATACGTTTATTGAATACCCAAAAAGCCACATTACAAAAAAGGTAGCAATTAAAGAAACAGGTATATCTATTAATGGCCTCATAGCCATAGACCAGTTTCTGAAAAATATAAAAATTACAAGGATTACTAATACAATTGAAATAAGCAATGTTTCTGCAACCTCTGTTACCGCTCTTCTTACAAATATGGTATCATCAATAACGACATTTAATTTAAAGCCTTCGGGCAAATCCTTCTTTAGCTTTTCGTACTCCTCATAAAATGCATCGGCAATTTCAAGGTAGTTTGTTCCCGGTTGTGGTATAACTGCAGTTGCGACCATGGGTTGTCCAGAATCACTCATTTTGGTCTCCATGTTCTCCCCTTCTAAGGTAGCTTTTCCAATATCACTCAACCTTACCAGTCTTTCATTATCTGCCATGATAATGATATTATTAAACTGTTCTTCAGTATTTAGGTTTCCTATAGTCTTAACGGTTAGTTCTGTATTTTCTCCTGTTAATTTCCCTGACGGTAGTTCAACGTTCTGTGCCAATAATGCATTTTGCACATCTGCTACTGTAAGACCGTAAGAAGAAAGCTTTAAAGGGTCTATCCAAAGTCTCATAGCATACCTACGTTGTCCCCATATTTGTACACTACTAACACCTGGTATGGTCTCTATTCTTTGTGCTATGACGTTTTCTGCAAAATCTGATAGTTCCAATATATTCTTACCATCACTTTGAACTGTCATAGAAAGAATTCTTTCCGCATCTGCATCAGATTTAGAAACAACTGGTGGAGCATCTAAATCATCGGGAAGGCTCCTAACTGCTTGCGAAACCTTATCCCTAACATCATTGGCTGCATCCTCCAAGTTTTTATCTAGATTAAACTCAATACTTATTGAGCTGGAACCTTGTACGCTTGAAGAAGTAATATTTCGTATGCCGTCAATAGAATTAATAGCCTTCTCCAACGGTTCTGTAATCTGTGATTCTATGATGTCTGCATTAGCCCCTGAATACGTAGTACGAACAGATACTTGCGCGGGATCTATGGAAGGGAATTCTCGCACTCCTAAATAGGTATAACCAATTATTCCAAAAAGAACTATGGAAAGGTTCATTACAATAGTTAGAACCGGACGTTTTATACTTAAAGTTGATAAATTCATTATTCAGCTTTAGGTGTTTCAGGTTTATTTAAATCTACTTTTACTGGAGTTCCATTTTTTAAAGCCATTACCCCATAGGTTAAAATGGTATCACCCGCTTTTAATCCAGTAAGAACGCGAACTTCATTACCTGTTCTAGCTCCAATTTCTACATCGATTTCTTTTGCCTTTCCACCTTCGGCAATAAAAATGCGTTTTCCGTTTTGTACAGGAATCAATGATTCTGAAGGCACCATTAAAGCATTATCTATACGTTCTAAGGGAAGCATTACATTGGCATATGTACCAGGGTATAATCTACCTTCCTTGTTCTCTGCAATTGCCCTCATTTTTAAAGTCCTAGTGGCAATCTCCACTTCGGGCTCAATGGCATAAACTATGGCTTCATATTCTGCTTTAGAATCTGATGTAGTAAAAGTTAAATTAGACCCCACTTTTATTTGTGAAGTATATTTCTCTGGAATTGAGAATGTTAATTTTAGTTTACTTGTGTTAACTAATTTAGCTATTGGTGTTACTGGCGTTACATATGTTCCTTTAGATATAGACCTTAACCCAATTGTACCAGAAAATGGTGCTTTTACAATTGTTTTGGAAAGTTGTGCTTTTATTAGTTGTGATTCTGCACTGGCAGATTGAAAATCTGCACTTACTATATCATATTCCTCTTGACTTATGGCTTGTTTTTCTAATAATAATTTGGCTCTTCGTTCATTTTCGGAAGCTAACTTTTGGGCTGTTTGTACCTTTGATAATTGCGCCTGTAATTCAATATCATTTACCTTAAATAGTATTTGGCCCTGCACTACTTTGCTACCTTCTTGAAAATTAATACGCTCAACTACCCCAGAAACCTCACTTCTAATTTCAATTTGCTCATTGGCTTCAATAGTACCAGACAATGAAATATTGTCATTAAATTTTTGAGGATACAAGATTAATCCTTTTACAGTTATAGCTGAAGATGATGTGGATGAAGATTTTGGTGATTTTAATTCACTATTGGCATTTATACGATAAAATATTAAGGCAACAATTCCTATCAATAATATACTGTAAACAATGTATTTTGTTTTCATAGGTGGTGTGGATAGTATTTCGCTAGTTTGGTTACTAACAAATCTAAACCTAATCACCTATTTCAGGTATACTTTAAGCTATTTTTAACAAGGTTTTAGCACCTTAACACTCAATGTACTACAAGTAATTTATACCACTGTTTAGAGCGCAATTTTATAGGACATTTAAAATATAAAAAGGTTTAATCTAATTTTACTTTTAACATATGTAATGCTTTTTGAAATTTACTAGCTGAGTTTCTCTTAAATCTTTTATATTTTTAAAATGATACGCTAACCCGATAATGTTACTGGTTAAAGTACCAGTTTATAATTAGTATTACTTCTAGAATAGTAAAGTATTGTGTTTCTTAAAATAACAACATTCCTTATTTAAATACATTTATAATTTTACGTGTTACTTTACCTTTTTCGCCTCCAAAAGTTTCAGATTGCACTTCTAAGTTAATTATACCGTTTTTTGTAGGAATGTTAGAAATATAAAAATCTTGCGATGAAGTTTTACCTAACCATACCCTTTTGCTCTTGTCATTTATATAGTATAAACTATGATACACATTTTCTGAAATGGAAGTAAAATGTAAATATAACTCTGTACTTTTTTCTTTAGGAAAAGCTTGTACGGTAAATGACGATGTTAATGGCTTAGATTCTTTTACAGCATGTATTGATATTTCACCCAAATAGGCACTACCCTTTCCTTTTGTTCGTACTCCAATTTCGGAAATTAAACCATTTTTACGGGATGGAATAGTTATACTATTGTTGCTCCACGAAAGGGAATTCTTTAAAGGAAAAATCAACAACTCTCCATTAGATACCTGGCAATAGACTTCTAAACTTAAATCTTCGATAGTCTTGGAAACTACATTAAGTGTTACCTTTTTATCTAAGTCTATTTTAGTTTTGTATAAAGGTATTTCGGCATTTTCAAACCCTTCAAAAAACAAACTACTACCACCTTCATAACTTTCGTCAAAACTAATAGTTGCCTTTACTTTAGTACTGTCTACTTGCCATTGCCACGTTGGCAACACATCTTGTATACTTAGATTATGCCACTCTGTATTGGATACTGTTTTCCCTTCTTCATTATAAAACCTACCAAGACCATAATTAAAATTCGTTTTAAAAGGTAATTCATTGATAACACTTCGTGGTTCAAAATAATCTGCAAAACCTTGCCAGGTGCTTGAGCCAAAACGAGTTTCAATTGACGGACCGCCATTCCAGAATTTTTGTTCATTACTATAAACATCTTCAGGAGTTTTAGTTTCCGATATATCAAAAGTAGAATTAGACCAATATATCCCTATTGATGTATTATTTGATTTCCCATCTTTATAGAGCATATCCCATTTTACGGGTGTCTTATAACTTTTAGATTGTACATCTATACCCGCATAAAGGTCCCACTCACTTCTTCCCAGCTCTTGGGCTGTTTTTTTACTATCTTCTAAATTGACTTCATTATACCTAAAATTAATAAAGAATACATCAGACATATTTGTTTTCCCTTTCTGAAAATACATTTGATTATGGTTATTCAATTCATCTTGCCAAATCACTCTAGAATCATCTATCATGGCATCATACCAAACCAATTTTAAATTAGATTGAGCTCTATAGTACGAAATGAATTGTTGCATCAACTCACCCATTTCTCCAACCAAATCATATGTTTCTTGATTAATAAACCATCCATCAAAATTATAGGTGTCTGCTACTTCAATAAGTTTATCGGCTACGGGAAAACCGCCGTCAGTATTTTGCACTAGAAACTCATACACCCATTCCTCTTTTCCTCCGTAAACATTAGGTGGAAAAAAAACGGTCCCTATGCTTTTTACCCCGTTCTTATGGGCGGCATCTGTCCAGAAAGCGGTTGGCGGAACAATGATTCCTTCATTGGCAGAACCTCCCCATTGCACAAAATAATCTATGTACTGCCAAAACGGAAACGCATATTGTTTTACAGTTGAAAACCCTTGTGAAGGATGAAAATTGGTTGTATGTGGCGCCATTAAGGCTATAACGCCCGGAATTTTCTGCGTGTCATCATTTAAGTCCGTCGAGTCATTTAAAAAGCGACTTGCCAATGCTACTTGACTAATATTGAATAGTGACTCAACGTCATTTTCCGGACTCCATTTTAAAAGTTCTTCTACAAACCAATAGGAAGAATATGGTTGTTTTTCTCCATACTGCTCATTTTGAGCACTTCCTGTTGCTAAAAAACTAATAATTACTACACATGCCAAAACTGATTTCCTCATATTCATTTTCAATTAAAGCTAAAGATTGCTATTTTCTAAAGAATCTACAAAAAGTTAGGGCTTAACATTATCCTTTATTTAAGAAACCAAACGTTAAAATTTCAATATTTTCGTGATAGATAATAAAACAAATGAGGATTGAAGATTTAGTTGGTGAGTATAAAATTATAGGCAGTAACCAAGATGATGAATCTCATAACTATAACGGCATACTCACACTCACCTTAGACCCAAACAGAAGAATTATAGCCCATTGGACCATCAACCAATCTCAGCAACAAACTGGTACGGGTTTCTTTAAAAACAATATTCTGGTTATAAACTTTAGTTATTCTGGTGAGGACGAAAACATTTACAAAGGTGTTGCTGTTTATCAATGTATCTCTAAAGATGTTTTAATCGGATTTTGGTCCGAGAAACATGGCAATCCTCTTTATTTGGGAGAAGAACATTGTTTTCGCATTAATAACAGTTTGGAATTACCAAACTAGCTTTTAAGCTTAAAGAATAAATGGATAATAAAAACGTAATTTTGCATCCCAATTCTTTAAAATATAAGAATATCATATGACAAAAGATCACGAGTTTTTTATGAGAAGAGCCATAGAAATGGCAGAAAAAGGAATGAACTCAAATGCTGGTGGCCCATTTGGTGCCGTTGTTGTTAAAGATGGAGAAATTATTGCCGAAGGCCATAATAAAGTAACTTCAACTAACGATCCTACTGCACATGCTGAAATGGTAGTTATTAGAGATGCCTGTAAAAAACTAAATACTTTTCAATTGACAGATTGTATTATTTATACTTCTTGCGAGCCCTGCCCTATGTGCTTTGGTGCCATTTATTGGGCAAGACCTAAAGCTGTTTATTACGGCTGTGATAAAGCTGATGCAAAAGCCATAGATTTTGATGATCAGTTTATTTATGATGAATTAGATGTTGAAATGCAAGACAGACAAATTCACTTTAAACAAATGTTGCAAGAAGATGCTGTGGAGGTTTTTAATAACTGGGCTTCTAAGAATGATAAAACGAAGTATTAATTTAAATAAGAACTTTTAACATTATTTATAATCAAAATTCAGAATTTGCTCTTTAATTCCTACAGATGTTAGTGAAGTTGATTTGCTTTTAGATTTCAATTGTAACCAGCATATAACTATACATGACACGTATAATACAATGTTCCCTAGAATTTAAAAAAGGTTATAATTGACACTTTCGTTACATAAATTGAAAAGGTGTATTGGTTGTTAACCTGCATTACTAAAGAGCTGTATATTTCTTTTAATAGACCATAAAAAACCCAAAATTAGAACCTTGCTAATTTTGGGCATTTATGAGGGGGGAATTTACTAAAAAAGTTCTTTTATTTAAATAGCCAATACTTTTTTAAGTAATCTTTCAACATGCTGAACAGTTAAAGGTTTGGTAACAAAACCGTTACAAGCACTATGTTCTTCTGCTGTACTAATTTCATTATTACTTGTTGATGAGGACAACATGTAAATTCTTGTTGACTCTAATAATTCATTATTTAAAGTACTAAAAGCATTCAAGAATTGAAAACCATTCATATTTGGCATATTCATATCCAAAAATATTATATTAGGAATAAATTTAGATTCTAAATTAGAAAAGCTGTTTATTGTCTTTAAATAATCAATAGCATCATTTGCACTTGTAAAGGTTTTAAAATTGGCATCTATTGGTAACTTCTCAATAGTTTTTTGATTGATAAATAAATCAATTTCCCTATCATCAATTAGCATGAAATTCATTTCTTGACTTTTATTTAAATACTAAAAGACAATAGCTGTGCCAGAAAAAAAATTAAAACGTATTTTTTTTTAAATAACTTAAAATCAATACATTATATAATTATAAAATCTAAAAAAGAAGAATACCCCTACAAAAAATGACGGAATACCGTTAATAAATTTGAAATAATTACAGATTACACGGAATACCGTGGGTAATATTTATTTGTTAATGCCTAGTTTTTGCATTTTGTCACGAAGCGTACTTGGTTTTAATTCTAATAATTCAGAAGCACTATTAACCCCAGAAATTTTCCATTTACATTGTTCTAAAATATTTGTAATATGTTTTCGCTGAATAGCTTCTAATGATACATTTTCATTCTGGTCTTTTATAGAAACCCTAGATTTTTGAACATTAGACTCAAAACCAGGAATTACTAAGGTTTCATCATAAGATAAAATTGAAGCTCTTTCTATTAAATTTTCTAATTCTCTAATATTACCTGGCCAACTATAGGCCTTCAGCTTTTCCATTGCATCATCAGAAATATATTTTATATGCTTAGCATATGATTTATTGAACTTGTCTACAAAATGTTCTACCAACAATGGTATGTCTTCCTTTCTTTTTCTTAATGGCGGCACTAGTATTGGAAAAACATTTAATCTAAAATATAAATCTTCTCTAAAATTCTTTTTCTCTATTTCTTCCTTTAAATTCCTATTGGTCGCAGCAATTACTCTTACATCTAGTTTTTTAACTTCTAAACCACCTACTACTTCTATTTCCCCCTCTTGTAAGAATCTCAATATCTTTGGTTGCATATCTATCGGTAACTCCCCTATTTCATCTAAAAATAAAGTACCACCATCTGCTAATTCAAATTTTCCAATTTTATCACCAAAAGCTCCTGTAAAAGAACCTTTTTTATGCCCAAATAGCTCACTCTCTATTAATTCTCTTGGTATAGCTGAACAATTAACCTTTATTAACGGCTTTTTATTTCGCAAACTGGTATTGTGAACCGCTCTGGCTAATAGTTCTTTACCTGTACCAGATTCGCCTAATAATAGTACTGTAGCGGAAGTTGGCGCTACTTTTTCTACCTCTGTCAAAACCGCGCTAAATTCTGCACTACCGTACACCATTTCCTCGTAATTAAAAACTAAATCTAATTCGTTACGTAGGTATACATTTTCTTGTTCTAGTTGTTTTCTTAATATATTAAGTTCTTTATTAGCTGTAGTAAGTTGTTCATTTGCTTTAAAAGCCTCTGATTCTGCCAATTTACGTTCTGTACTCTCCACCATTAAAGACACTAAATTAGCGATAGAAGTTGCGAACTCTTCTTCTTCTCTAGTCCATATCCGTTTAGGTCCCACGTGCTCAAAACATAAAACGCCATACAAATCGTCTGACACTTGAATTATAACATCTAACATTGACGTTATACCCATTGGAACTAGATAACTTTTAGTAAAACTCTTAGTAACTATATTTTTTCTGGCATCATTTACACTAATGATTTTATTTTTAAGTATTCCTTTAAAATAATCAGGGTTTTCTTTTGCTGTAAGTAATGCTCCGTTTTCATAAGATTTAGTATTTAAATCGAATAATTGCTCACACTTTATTTCATTTTTATCTGGGTTAAATGACCAAATACCAACACGTGCTACGTTTAATGTCTCCGCCGAGAGTAAGGTGATTTTTTTAAAAAAGCTTTTATAATCACTCCCAACAAGTGCTGTTAATTCTAATATTACATTTTTCTTTAGATTAGATTTTGCAGCATTCTCAATTAATAAATTTTTAACTTTTTCTTCTTCAGAAATGTCTTTCATGGTTCCAAACAATGCAACGACTTCATTTTTATCATTTGTAATATTACCCGTTAAAAATGAAGCCATAAACATCTCCCCATTTTTTCTTATGAACTCAAATTGAAATGATGGAGCTTCTCCCTTTGCAACTTTTTTATTAGTTTCTGCTATTTTTTCAAAATCTTCTAATTTTGCAAAAGGATATGGTAAATTAAGACCAACCAGCTCCTCTATTGCATATCCTAACATTTTACTAGTAGCATTATTAGCAAAAATTATCTTACCCTTTGGGTTAACAATAAACAACCCCTCTTGCATAGACATTACCAAGTTATCTGTAAAATCTTTTGCTAATTTTAATTCTAATTCCGCTTTTTTACGTTCAGTAACATCACGTGCAATGCCCAGTATTCTTCCATCTTCCTGGATTTTAGCTGATATTTCTACCTCAATTTCAGATTTATCTTTACGTTTAAATATTCTGGTAAAAACGATAGCATTACCCTCTAAAAGTTTTTTAAGATTTGCTGCATCCTGTACTATTTCACCAACCAGAAAATCTTGAATTTTTAAACTTAAAAACTCCTTTCTAGTATATCCTAAATTAATATAAGATGCTTTATTAAAATTATAGATTGTGCCATCAATAGAATACGTCATTATAGCATCATTAGCTTGGTCAATTAACGCTTTATACGATTCGTCTTTCTTTTTTATTTCAGCGATTCTAGTAGTTTTTTCAATTGCTACAGTGGCCAAACTAACTGAAAAATTAAGCTCGCGTATTTCATTATCTGAAGGTGTTTTTATCGTTTTACTGTAAATAGCAAAAGTTCCTAAAACCACATTATTTTTAGAAATTATTGGCAATGACCAACACGATTTTAAATTGTACTCTTCTGCAATGTCCTTATAATTTACCCATCTTTTGTCAGTACTTATATCAGAAACTATTATTGGTTTTTTAAGGAAAGCAGCAGTGCCACAAGACCCTATATTTTTACCTATAGCTAAACGTTTTATGGCCAAACTATATGCTTTTGGCAATGAAGGTCCCGCTTCTAAAATAAGATGAATACCATCATCATCAAGTAAACTAATGCTACCTAAATAACCTTCATGAATAGACTCGTAGTTAAGAACCAACCTTTCAAAAATCTCATGTAGAGATTTATTAACAGTAATTAAATCTAATATTTCATTTTCATGAATTAATAATTGCTCTGTTCTTTTACGCTCTAACACTTCTTGCACAAGATCTAAGCCCTTTTGCTCTAATTTTTGAATTAGTCGTTTGCTATACAGCTCTAAAACCTCACCATCAGAAATAGCTTCTGATTTTGTATTTCTTACTTCATTTGTTCCTTTTATTATACCAAAATCTAAAATTTCATTAACGGTAATAAGAACTTCATCGTAATCTATTGGTTTTCTTAAAAATTTTGCCGCGCCTAAAGTTAAGCCAAACTCTTCATCTAATTTTTCTGTATAAGTAGATGTGTAAAAAATAAATGGAATGTTTTGAAATAATTTTTCCTTTTTACACGCTTGGCAAAACAAATAGCCATCCATTACAGGCATTAAAATATCTGAAATAATAAGTTTTACATTGCTATTTTCATATAGTTTACTAAGCCCTTCACTTCCATCATTGGCTTCAATAACTTTATAACCTTCCTTTTCCAAAATAACTTTTAGCAAGTATCGGTTCTCATACGTGTCGTCTACTATTAAAATAGTCTTCGTATTCATTCCTTATTTTTCATTTACAATACGTTCCATTTGCTTTACAAATGTGTCTGGGTTTATTGGCTTTTCCAAATATCCATCAGCGCCAGCCTCTATAGCCTTTTCTTTATCCCCGCCCATGGCGTATGAGGTCACTGCAATAATTACAGTGCTTTTAGGCAACCCATTATGACTTAATTTATTACATATTTCATAGCCATCCATATCTGGTAATTGAATATCTATTAAAATAATTTCTGGATGGTTTTCATGTGCTAGTTTCAAACCATCTTTTCCATTATATGCCTTAATAATAGTATAATTACTATGTTCTAATAGATAAGATAACATGTACATATTCTGCTCATTATCTTCAATTATTAGTACAGTTTTTTTATCATTTTTAATCATAAATGTTTTATTACCAGAATCCTAATTCATAAATATACTAAACTTGGATTTACAATTTTACATGACAGCTTTAATGAGTTATGCTTTTATCATTATCTAGCGGTAACGAAAAAGAAAAATTACTTCCTTTACCAACTTTACTCTGTACTTGTATTGTACCGCCTAATTTTTCTATCAAGTTTTTACAAATTGCTAATCCCAGTCCAGTTCCTTCGTGAGATCTACTTAAGCCCCCATCAAGCTGTATAAAGGGATTAAATAGTTTATTTAGATCCTTCTTATTTATACCAATACCTTGGTCAATTACTTGCGTTACCACAAAATTATCAACTATATCTACTTTTACTATAATTATTCCATCGATAGAGAACTTAATGGCATTTGACAGAAAATTGAGCAATACTTGTTCTACTCTTCGCTCATCACTATATATAGTTAGCTTTAACTCGGCTATTTCCGATTGGATCCGAAGATTTTTTTTTAATGCTTGTGGTACTAAAAAGTCTATGGTCTTTTCTAGCGTAGTAATATAATTAAAAGGATAAATAGAAACTTTTAACTTACCAGCTTCAATTTTAGAGATATCCAATACGTCATTGATTAATCCCAGTAAATGTTGACTGCTATTTTTAACCATAGCCAGTTGTTTTTTCTGCTCCTCATTTAACGGTCCTGCAAATTCCTTTAATAGAATTCCTGTAAAACCTATAATAGAGTTCATAGGGGTTCTTAATTCATGAGACATGGTTGCTAAAAAAGCCGACTTCATTAAATCTGCAGACTGGGCTTTAATTTTTTCTTTTTCTAATTGAGCTGTTCTTAATTCTATTAACTCTTCAAGATTATTTCTATGTTTTTCTAATTCTGATTCAACTTGTTTTTTTTCAGTGATATCTAGGACAGTAACCAAAACATGTCCCTCATTATTTAGCTGTAATGATTGTAATGAGATTAACACAAAAAGTTCTATGCCAGATTGCAATACGTATTGTAGTTCAAAATTGGACACATACCCTTTTTTATTAAATTCACTCCATAGCTTATTCCTATTTTCTAGGTTTTTCTCCTTATAAAAATTGAATAATCCTATTTCATCTGTGGTCTTCCCTAACATATTTTCTTTTTCAAATCCTACCATGTTAGTTAAGGCTTCATTTATTTCAATAATCTTCTTTTCTTTATTGAGTATGGCCTTTCCAATAACTTTAGATTCAAAAGCTTTAGCAAATTTTTCTTCATTTTCTTTTAAAGCTATTTCCGCTTTTATACGATCTGTAATATCCCTAATAACTCCAACTAAAAATTTAGTATTACTGCTGTCAATAAATCGTGTTTTTTTTGTAGAAACAATCCTTGTTTCTTTTCCTGTCAATGTCAAACTCTCTTCTTGAACATTCTCAATGCCAGTTTGTATTACTTGTTTATCAATTTTTAAAAAACTATCTCTTTCTTCTAAAGGAACATTTTCAGCTAGCGTTTTGCCGATTATGTCCGCTTTTGAAAGATTAAAAAGTGAACAAAAAGCATCATTTACGACTAATAAACTACTTTGATCATCCTTAACAAATACGGGGTCACCAATATTGTTAATGATGTTATCAAGATATTTTTCACTTTTAATAATTTTATTCTCGGTCTCTTTACGCTCGGTAATATCTAAAAGCGTACCTATATAACCATATAATTCATTTCTGGCATCATATAAACCTACAGCCTTTGCAGTAAGCCATGTTGTTTTACCTTTCTTATCTAAAAATCTTAAGTCTGTAATAAATTCGGTTCCTGTAAAAACAGCCCTATTCCAAATTTCAAGAACCTTTTCTCTATCATCTGGATGAAGGGCCTTAGACCAACCAAAACCTAAAGCTTCATTGAAGGATATCCCTGAATATTTTATCCATTGTTCATTTACATAATTACAAGAACCTTTCTTGTCTGTTTGAAAAATTGCAACAGGTGCATTTTCTGATAACCCTCTAAATAACAATTCACTACTAATTAATTTTTCCTCAGCTTCTTTACGATCAGTAATATCCGCAGCAACAATACCTAACCCTAATGGTTTTTTAGTTAGTTTGTCTTTAATTAAAAAACCAGACATTTCAATTGGTATTAATTCTCCGGTCTTAAAATTTTTAAACTCAACTTCACCACTCCATTTGTTTTTTTTATAAATATTCGGTACATGCTCATTTACGATAACCTCTTTATAATTTTGAGGGAAAAAATCTGTTATTGAATCTGCCAATTCTTCATTTGAAGTTAAACCTACAAGCTGCCTACCATTAGTATTTAAATATGTAGGCTTACCTTCTAAAGTTGCCAATCCTACAAAATCATCACTTGTTTCAATTAAAGAAAGTAACAATTGATTGTTAGTTGCTACTTTTTTCTGTTCGGTTATATCTGTAAAATATACTGTTAATCCTTCTGGTGATGGATAGATTCTATTTTCGAACCATTTATCTTGTGGTTCATAATAATCCTCAAAGTATATTGTTTTTTGAGTTTCAACAGCTTCATGATATTTTTTATAAAAAGGTAGATTTACCCCTTCAGGAAATTCCGTCCAAATATGCTTACCTATTAAGCTTTCTGCAGTTTTCCCAATAAACTCTGCTCCTTTTTCATTAATATAGGTGTAGCACCAGTTTGTATCTAAGGATATAAAACCATCCGAAATATTATTTAAGGTGGTTTCTAAATGTGATTTAAATTTTTTCTCAACTTGTTGTTTCTCTTCTTTAAGGTCTAAATACTTTTTTTTATAGTTAAGTATTGAAAAAACATCTCTGTTTTGAGAGGCAATAAAACTGACATTTTCTTTCTCTTTATCAATATACTTTAAATAAAAATATAGTAATGCAGAAAATACAATTGCAGAAAAAGATTTACCAATTATATGACCTGTTAAAGAATTTGCAAAATTTGGAGTATTATATTTAAGCAGCAGATTAAATGCAAAAGAATCAAAAAGCAAAACAATTAAAAGTGAGCTTAATAGAACTAAAAAGAAATATGGCTTTTTAAATTTTGAAATCAAAAATTGATATATAATTATTAATAAAATAAAATCTATCAATAATAATAGTGTGCCAGTAATAAAGAATTTATAATTTATTTGAAATACAGATGATGCATCATCTATACTAAGAATTTGTGTCGCTTGCTCTTGAACATACGTAACTCCAAACAAGGCTGACAAAATAAAGTTAGAAATTATGACGCCTATTATAAGTGCTCTAGCACTTTCAACACCTTCCTTTATATAAATTAAAAGTATAGCGAATAAAACAGCACTAAAAACTATAACGGAACCGGGATAAATAGGGATACTTCCAAATAATTTAAAACTTATCATAGTCCCTGAAAGCGCTTGCAAATATTGCACAGAACCCAACAAGATGTAAAGTGGAGCTAACCCAAGTTTAACCCTACTTCTAAATAATAAAAGTATACTTGAAGACAAAATCAATAACTCAACTAGTATAGTCGTATATAAATGCATACTCTGTAAAGTTTTATAAATAAGAATAGACCTATAATAATGCCCTTTTAAAGCATTCACCATAGGGTACTAAAATAGGTAGTTTGTTATGCCTATTAATTTATATCTCTGAAATTAAGGATAAAAGAAATGATAGTAAAAAATATTGAAAAACTATTCGTGACTATTTTAGTATGAATGCCCTAGTTCATAATTTTATGTGTGACTAGACCTCGACTACAAATGAATTAAACAATTAAGTGCTTCTGTGAAAATTATTTACGATACAAAAGATAAGAATTAACTTGAGTTTAAATTGGGAGATTATTCATGAACATTAAAAATGATAAAGTTTACTACAATACAATGAATGAAATGATTTCATATGTAGAAGATATGGTTTTATTGGTCTTTTTCCGCCTTAAAACCTAGTAAAACCCTATTCGACTGTAAAATGTAATTAATATAAATCATATATTTTTTATACATCATAAAATAGTTCGTATTTTGTAATAAACTCATAAAATGAAGCTTCATTTACTAGATAGATCTAGTGTTGCGAACACCTCAATTACCGTTTCTCAAAATAATTATAAGAACTTTTTAAAGGTTTGGCATTTTCATGAAGAGCTAGAATTGGTATATATTATAAAAAGTTCGGGTACCCGATTTGTTGGAGATAGCATTGAGAAATTTCAATCGGGCGAGGTGGTTCTTATCGGTAAAAACGTTCCTCATATGTGGTTAAACGATGATGCCTATTTTGAAAAAAATTCTACGCTTACCGCACAAGCAGTTTCCGTTCACTTCAAAGATAATTTTGTGGGACAGGAATTTTTATCGCTACCAGAAATGCAACCCGTAGCCCATCTTCTAAAAAAAGCAGCCCAAGGAATTAAGTTCCACAACATTACGGATAACATAAAAAATGAATTAAAAAATCTTCAAAGTCTTGAACCTGCAATTAAAATAACACGAATAATTGAATTATTAAGCAAATTAGAGCAACATCAAAATTATACACTATTATCTAGCAATGGGTTTATTAATACGTTTCATCAAACAGAAAACGAGAGATTGAATATTATTTATGAATATGTATATCAAAATTTTCATACTCCTATAAGCTCTAAAGATGTTGCTCAATTGGTCAACATGAACGCATCGTCGTTCAGTAGATTTTTTAAAACTATCCACAGAAAACCTTTTACTAGATTTTTAAATGAAATACGAATTGGCTTTGCTTGTAAATTGCTTTTAGAGCATAAAGAAAGTATAACTTCAATTGCATATGCATGCGGATTCGGAAATATTTCAAATTTTAATCGACAGTTTAAAATCATTAAAGATCAATCTCCTTCTTCCTTTTTAAGCAAACATCGAAAACATTTATAGGTTTTATGCAAAAAAAGTATCAGATTTGGTATTTTATGAGGTGGTTTTAGGCAAAATGTTCCCCTAATTTTGAATAAAACAAAATCAATGTCAAATTCAATTATAATTACTGACGTTATCTCAAGGGATATTCGTTTCCCTACCAGCAAGTCTCTAGATGGTTCCGATGCTATGAATCCCGATCCAGATTATAGCGCCGCTTACGTAATATTAAAAACAAATTCACCAGGAGGTCATGAAGGTCACGGATTAACTTTTACTATAGGTAGAGGTAATGAACTTTGTACCCAAGCCATAAAATCTCTCGCACATTTGGTAGTAGGTAAATCTTTAGAAAGCTTTACTTCTAATATGGGTGATTTTTGGAAAATGATTACAGGCGACAGTCAATTGCGATGGTTGGGTCCTGAAAAAGGGGTTATTCACTTAGCCACTGGCGCTATTGTAAATGCCGTTTGGGATTTATATGCCAAGGTAGAGAAGAAACCTCTTTGGAAATTACTGGCAGATATGACTCCCGCTGAATTAGTCTCATGTATAGATTTCACATATATTACAGACGCTATTACCCCTACCGAAGCCTTGGAGCTTTTGCAGCAAAAAGAGGCCAGCAAGCAGGAAAGAATAGACCATTTAAAGGATAAAGGGTATCCTGCCTACACCACGTCTGCCGGTTGGCTAGGATATTCTGATGATAAAATGCGACGTCTATGCAAAGAAGCCATGGCAAGTGGCTTTAAGCATATGAAAATCAAAGTTGGTTCTGACCTAAAGGATGATATGAGACGTGCTACAATTATTCGCGAAGAAATTGGAGACGATTTAAAACTTATGATGGATGCCAACCAAAAATGGGATGTTGACGAAGCTATTACCAATATGGAATCACTTAAAAAATTCAACCCATGGTGGATTGAAGAGCCAACGAGTCCCGATGATATTTTGGGGCATGCAAAAATTGCCAAAGCTGTTAAACCTATTGAGGTTGCAACTGGCGAACATTGCCAAAACAGGGTTATCTTTAAACAACTAATGCAAGCTGGTGCCATCGGTATTTGCCAAATTGATAGTTGTAGGGTTGGTGGCGTAAATGAAATATTGGCTATTTTATTAATGGCAGCTAAATTCAACATTCCCGTATGTCCGCATGCCGGCGGTGTTGGGCTCTGCGAATATGTTCAGCATCTTTCCATGATAGATTATATAGCCATTAGCGGATCAATGGAAAATAGGATCATAGAGTTCGTCGATCATTTACATGAACATTTTTACGAGCCTGTTGTCATAAAAAACGGAGCATATATGCCTCCAAAATTACCTGGATACAGCATTACCATGAAAGAAGACTCATTGGACACCTATACTTTTCCTGACGGGGCATTTTGGAAAGAAGAATTAAAGAACAAATAAACTGCTAAAACATGAAGTTTAACCTTAAAGGTAAAAACGTAATTATAACCGGTGGTGGTAGCGGTATTGGTCAAGCTATCTCAACCACATTTGCTGCACAAGGTGCCAATGTTCATATTTTAGAATTGAATATAGAACATGCAGAAAGCACGGTAAATCTTATCAAAGAACAAGGTGGAGTTGCTACAGCATACAATTGTAATGTTGTTGACCAAAAGCAGGTTATTAGTGTTGTGGATGAAATCACTGCTAAAAAGGACATTCATATACTCATTAATAATGCCGGCATTGCCCACATAGGTAATATTGAAAAGACTGCCGAAGAAGATTTGGATCGTGTTTATAACGTCAATGTTAAAGGTCCTTATAACTGCATGTTTGCGCTTATTCCCAAGATGAAAAAAAATGGTGGTGTCATTATTAATATGGCATCTATAGCATCAAGTGTAGGTATAAATGATCGTTTTGCATATTCAATGAGCAAAGGTGCTATTCTTACTATGACGTATTCCATTGCCAAAGATTATGTTAAAGATGGTATACGTTGCAATTGCATTTCACCGGCTAGAATTCACACTCCTTTTGTTGACGGATTTATAAAAGCAAATTACCCAGGGCAGGAAGAAGAAATGTTCAAAAACCTTTCTGCCACACAGCCAATTGGTAGAATGGGCAAACCTCAAGAAGTTGCTGACCTAGCTCTTTACCTTTGTTCAGACGAAGCTTCTTTTATTACTGGAACGGATTTCCCTATTGACGGGGGATTCATAAAACTTAACGGATAAATTATATACAATGAAATTAATACGATTTGGAACACTTGAAAATGAGAAACCGGGAGTAATTCTTGAAAATGGAGATTGGATAGATACTTCGGGTTTTGGTGAAGATTATGATGAACTGTTTTTTGAGAACGACGGTTTAGCCCGACTTAAATCTTGGATTGATGAAAAAGCTAATGATTTACCTAAAATAGATAAGAGCACAAGATTGGGACCGCCCCTAAAAAAACCTTCTAAAATTGTTTGCGTTGGGTTGAACTATGCCAAACATGCAGCGGAAAGTGGCATGAAAGTACCTACCGAACCTGTATTGTTCTTTAAGGCAACTTCTGCTATCGTAGGACCCAATGATGATGTTATCATCCCAAAGAATAGTAAGAAAACCGACTGGGAGGTAGAGCTTGCCGTAGTTATTGGTAAAAAAGCAAGCTATGTGGAAGAAGCCGACGCCATGGACTATGTTGCTGGCTATACCCTACATAACGATTATAGTGAAAGGGAGTTTCAATTAGAAAAACAAGGGCAATGGGTAAAAGGTAAAAGTTGCGACACTTTTGCTCCTATAGGTCCGTTTTTAGCGACCAAAGAAGAAGTTAGCAATCCGCATAACCTAGACCTATGGTTAAAGGTAAATGGTGAACTTTTACAGAATAGCAATACCGAAGATTTGGTATTCAACATACCAGAATTAGTAAGTTACATTAGCCAATATATGACGTTGTTACCAGGTGATATTATCTCTACAGGAACACCATTTGGAGTAGGTTTAGGGTTTAATCCTCCTAGGTATTTAAACCCTGGCGATGTGGTTGAATTGGGTATTGAAAAATTAGGTAGTTCTACACAAGTTGCAAAGGCATACACAAAATGATCATTGACTGCCATCAACATTTTTGGAAGTACGATCCGGTTAGAGATAGCTGGATCGATAGCACTATGAAAATCATACAACGTGATTTTTTACCTGGTGATTTAAAACCAATACTTACTGAAAACAATGTTGATGGTTGTATTGCCGTACAAGCTGATCAGTCTGAAAACGAGACTACCTTCTTATTAGACTTGGCTGCAGAAAACAATTTTATAAAAGGTGTAGTTGGCTGGGTAAACTTATGTGATAGTAATGTGCAAAAACGCTTGGAACATTTTACCCAAAACAAGCTTTTTAAAGGTGTACGCCATATTCTACAAACAGAAAAAGAAGATTTTATTTTAGACCGAGCATTTATCAACGGAATTCAAAAATTAGCTCCGTTAGATCTAACGTATGATCTTTTGGTTTTACCGCATCAATTAGAAAATACTACGATACTAGTTTCTAAATTTTCAAATCAAAAGTTCGTTTTAGATCATATTGCCAAACCCCCGATTAAATCGGGAGAAATAAAAGATTGGAAGATAGAAATTGAAAAGCTAGCCAAGTGCCCAAATGTATATTGTAAGCTTTCTGGTTTAGCTACCGAAGCACATTGGAAAAACTGGAAATATGAAGATTTCACCCCTTATTTAGATGTGGTTTTTGAAGCTTTTGGTACGAATCGTTTGATGTTTGGATCAGATTGGCCTGTTTGCCTATTGGCTGCAAATTACGCCAAGAACAAGAAAATAATAACATCTTATATCAAACAGCTCTCCACTGCCGAACAAGAACAAATAATGGGATTGAATGCAGTAGATTTTTACGGATTAAGCGCTTAATGAATCAACAATAACAAAACACACCAACGATGGATTTAAATCTGAAAAATAAAGTTATCATAGTATCTGGAGGTTCATCTGGAATTGGTAGAGGTATAAGTATTTGCCTAGCAAAAGAAGGTGCCATACCATATATTCTAGGTAGAAATAAAGCGAATATTGTATCGGTGATTTCTGAGATAGAAAAAGAAGGCGGACAAGCGGGGTATGCTTTTGCCGAGCTTACAGACCCTCAAAAATGTAAAGAGGCCGTTGATAGCTGTATAGCACGCTTTGGAAGAATTGACGGCTTGGTAAATAATGCCGGTGTAAATGATTCTGTAGGTTTGGAAGATGGAAACCATGATGATTTTATGCGTTCTATTTCCAGAAACCTCACGCATTACTACATGATGGCGCATTATGCGCTTCCTGAACTCAAAAAGAATAAAGGTGCCATTGTAAATATCGGTTCCAAAACATCGGTTACCGGTCAAGGTGGAACTTCTGGCTATGCCGCTGCCAATGGTGGCAGAAATGCACTTACCAGAGAGTGGGCGGTTGAACTACTACCCTATTCTATTCGTGTTAATGCAGTTATAGTAGCAGAGTGTTATACACCATTATATGACCGTTGGATAAAATCATTCCCAAACCCAGAGGAAAGGTTAGGTAAGATTACAGAAAAAATTCCTTTAGAAAATAGAATGACCACAGCAGAAGAAATTGCCGATATGGTCGCTTTCTTATTGTCCGAAAAATCTAGCCACACTACCGGTCAGCTCATATTCGTAGACGGCGGTTATAGTCATTTAGATCGTGCACTTTAGCAAACTTACGACCTCTTAAATCAACTAACAACAAAACTCACCACCAATGTCAAAGACCGATAAAACACCTATAGTATCAAGAAAAACCTTGTTACCTTTTATTTTAATTACTTCTTTATTTGCGCTTTGGGGTTTTGCAAATGCCGTTACGGATCCTATGGTACAAGCCTTTAAAAAGGTATTGGAACTATCTAATTCTCAGGCTGCATGGGTACAAATGGCTTTTTATGGTGGTTATTTTTGTATGGCCTTACCGGCAGCGTTATTTGTTCGCAAATATTCCTATAAAGTAGGTGTTATCATTGGCTTGGCCTTATATGCCGTAGGCGCATTACTTTTTTATCCTGCAGCCATAACAGAACAGTTTTGGTTCTTCTGCTTAGGTCTATATATTCTAACATTTGGTCTTGCCTTTTTAGAAACAACCGCCAACCCTTACATATTGGCAATGGGCGACCCTAAAACCGCGACCCAAAGATTAAACTTGGCACAAGCCTTTAACCCTATTGGTCTGTTATTGGGACTTTTAGTGGCCCAGCAATTTGTACTTAAAAATTTACAATCTGACGATGTTGAAAATTATAGTGCCTTATCCGAAGCAAAAAAATCTCTCATAAGAACTTCAGATTTAATGGTAATCAGAGATCCCTATGTAGTCTTAGGTTTGGTTATTTTGGCAATTTTGGTATTGATCGCCGTTAGTAAAATGCCACAATCAAAAGGTGATGGCAACATACCTAGCCTGTCCCATACATTTAATTCGTTGAAAAAGAATAAAAAATATGTTTTTGGTGTAGTATCCCAAATATTCTATGTTGGAGCACAGATTATGTGTTGGACCTATATTTACCAATATGCAGAGGCTATTGGTATGGAAAGTGAAACCGCCGCAAATTATCAAATTATCGCCTTTATCCTCTTTTTAGTAGGCAGGGTAATTGGCACGTATCTTCTAAGGTTTATATCCTCTGGAAAATTATTGTTATTATATGCCATTGCCGCTATTATCGCATCTTTGGGAACCATGTTCTTAGTAGGTACCATAGGGCTATATTGTTTGGTAGCACTATCATTATGCATGTCCGTAATGTTCCCAACAATTTATGGTATTGCCTTAGAAAATTTAGAAGAAGAGGAATCTAAAATTGGTGCTGCAGGTCTTGTTATGGCTATAGTTGGTGGTGCCTTAATGCCTGGTCTACAAGGAAAAATTATTGATATAGGCGGATTTGGAGTGAATGACACCCAAATATTAGGATTATCTGAAGTCAACTTTTCCTTTATATTACCATTGATCTGTTTTGTAGTCATTGCTTTTTATGGTCTAATGACCAAAAAACATTACGAGAATTAACATGGAAAACCAAAAACATTGTTTCGCCTTAGATTTAAAGAACGATAAGGCACTGATCAACGAATATATCGAGCATCATAAAAATGTGTGGCCAGAAATTATTGAAAGTATAAAAGGTTCTCACATAGAAAATTTAGATATTTATCTCGTAGAAAACAGGCTTTTTATGATTATGGAAACCAACCCATTATTCTCTTTTGACAAAAAGCAACAAGCTGATGACAACAATGCCAAGGTGCAGGAATGGGAAACCTTAATGTGGAAATATCAACAAGCTATACCAAACTCAAAACCAGGAGAAAAATGGCGATTAATGAACAAAATATTTGAATTATGAGTAATGCCAAAATTGCCATTAACAACAATTACCCTTCAGTTACCGATTTAAGAAATAAGGCCAAGAAAAAAATCCCAAAATTCGCTTTCGAATATTTGGATGGTGGCTGTAACGAAGATGTTAACCTTATAAAAAACACCAGTGATATCAGAAAGGTGGAACTGTCTCCCAGCTATTTAAGTAAGCATACCGGTTCTGATATGAAAACCGAGCTTTTTGGGCATACGTACGACGCCCCTTTTGGTATAGCTCCCGTTGGTCTACAAGGGTTAATGTGGCCCAATGCTCCAGAAATATTGGCAAAAGCGGCATTTGAACACAACGTTCCTTTTATTTTAAGTACGGTATCTACAAGTAGTATTGAAAGAATAGCTGAAATTACAGAGGGGCAAGCTTGGTTTCAATTATATCATCCGACCGAAAATAGATTACGCGATGATATGATCAACCGAGCTGCACAGGCAGAATGCCCAGTTCTAGTTATTTTATCAGATGTACCAACTTTTGGGTTTAGACCAAGGGACATTAGAAATGGATTGGCTATGCCACCAAAAATGAGTGTTAAGAATATTCTTCAAATTTTAGGAAAGCCGGAGTGGGCAATGAAAACCTTAATTCATGGTCAACCAAACTTTGAAACCCTAAAACCGTACATGCCCAAAAACCTAGATTTAAAACAACTAGGAAAATTCATGGACCAAACTTTTACCGGTAGATTAAACGAGGAAAAAATTAAACCTATCCGCGATATGTGGAAAGGTAAATTGGTACTTAAAGGCGTGGCTTCTGAAATGGATACCGAAAAAGCAATACGACTGGGTATTGATGGTATTATTGTTTCTAACCACGGTGGTAGACAATTAGATGCAGGGGAATCTACTATAAGACCGTTGACTAGAATTGCAGAAAAATATAGCGACCAAATAAAAGTTATGATGGATAGCGGCTTACGCTCTGGTCCAGATATTGCCCGAACAATGGCTTCTGGTGCTGAATTCACCTTTTTAGGTCGTTCTTTTATGTACGGTGTAGCGGCATTGGGAAATGAAGGAGGAAGTCATACGATTTCATTATTAAAGACTGAATTACAACAGGTAATGGAGCAAGTATGCTGTGAGAACACGAAAGATTTCCCAAATCATTTGATCAAGAAAATCTATTAAAAAACGGATGATTATTTTACGTTGATAAGCACTAATACTTATTCTGTAAAATAATCATCCGCAAAATTTACTCTTCTATTTTTACTACTTCACTTTAACTTCTAAAGGAGCATTTACTTTTTTAGAGAATTGTTTCAAGTAGTTGTTCCACTCTTCTTTGGTGCTGAATTGTTTGCTTTTTTTCCAGCCAAATCCTGTATAATAAACAGCTTCACCATTTACGACCTTTACTTGTGCGTACAAATTACTTAAATCCTTGGCATCGGTAACATACTTATCATACCCTAACATTGCATTCGAAGGCACTACAATTCCTGTTCCCAATTCAGAACCAAAATAAGGCTCCCAATAACTGACCCAACCATGTTCTACCTCGGTAGATATTTCACCATCTTTCTCATGCAGTGTAAGACCAACGGATATTGTTTCTGAGCCTTCCACCTCAACCCTATATTTAGATAGGTTGCTTCCTCGATCCAGTGAAATAAATTTCTTCTCAGTTATAGTTTTATCTCCTGTTTTCCAAGGTGCATAGGTAATCCAAAAACTGGTTCTTAACGGTCCGGTTTCAATGGTTTTGTAATCGGTAAAATTTCTAGAAAATTGATATGCGGTATCTACTTTAACAGCAATTCCCCCTACTCCTCTACTGGTTCCAACATGAAAATTATCGAGCCCTTCGCCATCATCTTCATGATACGATCCCTCTGTTTCCAATTCCTTCTTATACCATTTATTGATAATAGGGTAATCCACTCTTTTTAACCATGCATCCATTCCGCTTGAAAGTGTGCCTCCAGGAATACTATCCTCTATCATTTTTTGTGCTGTAGGACCATATGTTCTAAAAGCCACCCTATCATTTTCCCAAGCATAATCATCTGTACGTTCTGGTACAAATCTTGAATAACACGTTGGTATTTCTTCAGATGGAGCTTCGGCATCCTTTAACGTTATTGTAAAGGTTTTACTTGAATTCGCTCCTATTTCTGGCTGAAATAAAAGTACATCATGTGTACCATCTCCATCAATATCACTTAATTGTGATACCAGTTCTGCAGTACTACCAGCTTCACTAATCTTGTACGATTTTCCAGATATCAACTTTAAAGATTCGTTAGACTGCAATAGCGCCAAATCAATTTCAACGGTCTCTAAAGAACGGTCAATATCCAAGCTATTTATAACTTCTATTTCTAACGATGTATTACCCGAACACCCTGCTAAGAACAAGGTAACAATTGCCGCACAATACTTTAAATGAATCTGGTTTATCATACTATTATTTTTCATTACTTGGTTTACCAATGGTTGCTAAAATTCCACCATCAACATACAAAATATGTCCATTCACGAAATCACTTCCTTTAGACGATAAAAATACCGCCGCACCTGCCAAATCATCTGGGTCGCCCCATTTTGCCGCCGGTGTTCTGTTCACAATAAATTCATTGAAAGGGTGCCCCTCTACTCGTATGGGTGCGGTTTGACTTGTGGCAAAATAACCCGGACCAATACCATTGACCTGTATATTGTGTTTAGCCCATTCTGTGGCCATATTTTGTGTCAACATCTTTAATCCACCTTTTGCAGCGGCATAAGCACCTACGGTATTTCTACCCAACTCACTCATCATAGAGCAAATATTGATAATCTTTCCCTGTTTTCTTGCAATCATGTTTTTTACCACATGTTTTGATACAATAAACGGACTCACTAAATCTACATTGACCACTTCTTTAAAGTCTTCCACTTCCATATCTTCCAATGGCGTTCTTTTAATTATGCCCGCATTATTAACAAGAATATCTATTGCGCCTACTTTAGCTTGTATATCGTTTACGGCTTTTATAACTGCTTCTTCATCTGTAACATTGAATTTGAAACCGTACGCATCAATGCCCAAGGACTTGTAAAATGCTACGGCATCGTCAATTTTAACTTGTGATGAATTTCCATTCACAATTAACTTTGCCCCAGCAAGACCTAATCCTTTTGCCATTGCCATACCTAAACCATGGGTACTGCCGGTTACAAGAGCAACTTTTCCTTTTAAATTAAATAGTTCCGTAGACATAATTTTATTTTAATTCTGTTATTGCAGCAACATCCATATCACTGTAGTCTAAATTTTCACCTGCCATACCCCATATAAAAGTGTAGTTCGACGTTCCTGATCCACAGTGAATAGACCATGGTGGTGAAATTACCGCTTGGTGGTTATGCATCCATATATGTCTTGTTTCTTGGGGTTGCCCCATAAAATGACAAACTGCTTGACCTTCTGGCACATCTAGATAAAAATATACCTCCATTCTACGATCGTGTACGTGTGCCGGCATAGTGTTCCATACACTACCGGTCTTTAACTTGGTCATACCCATTTGCAACTGACATGTTGTAACCACACCACCAATGATCATTTGGCTTACTGTTCTATGATTTGCCGTCTCCAAAGAACCCAATTCTAGTTTATTGGCTTCTTCTAAGCTTACTTTTTTCGTAGGATAGTTGGTATGTGCCGGTGCCGAATTGATATAGAATTTAGCCGGATTTTTAGTGTCGTCACTTTTAAAAACGACTTCTTTTGCACCCATACCAATATAGAGCGCGTCTTTATGACCAAGACTATAACTTACACCGTCTACATCAACGGCTCCTGAATCACCTACATTGATGATACCCATTTCTCTTCTCTCCAAGAAAAACGCTGCCTTTAAAGGATCAATAGTTTCCAGTTTTAAATTAGATTTTGGAACTGCAGAACCAGCAATATAGCGATCGTAATGGGTGTAGGTTAAATTAATCTCGCCCTCTTTCATAAGGTCATTGATCAAAAACTCGTCCCTTAAAGCGGTTGTGTCATATTTCTTAACTGCCTCTGGGCTAGAAGCGTATCTCGTATTATAGGTTGTAGACATTTAATTATATATTTATTATTGTTTTAATCTGTATACTTTAAAGTTATCAATTGTCATATGATTGTTCACCGTTCTGAACCCAAAATATCCACTGGTATAAGGATCATCATCATTTAGATCGATCATTTTGACTCCATTTCTGTAATATTGAATAACATTGTCATACGCAATGATTTTAATATGATACGTGGTATTGGGTTCTAACAAAAACTCCTGTTTAGAAAAATCATGTGCCGCCAATAACGGTCTTTCCCCATTACCTACATATCTTCTAAATCTGGTTTTGGTATTGTCATGACCACCTACGCCCATATAATACAGCCGTAGACTATCATAATTTGTAAACTTACCGTGTCTTTTGGCTGTATTTTCAAATAAGTTATCAGGATGTTCTACATCTTTCGCCATCCAAAAACAGTTCATATCAGAAACCCGGTCGTTTTTACCTCCCTCAGATATGATATAGGCATCGTATTCAATCATTATTGGTCCGGATAGTTCTTTTTTAAACCAAATTGTACAACCTGCCACATCATCAATTTCAAGCTTTTCATTATTGATTTTAGATATTCCCCCAGGCATCTGTTCCACCTGCCAAGAACTTAGGTCTTCATTAAAATTTTCCTCATATAAAAGTGTAGATCGCACTTTTAAAGAATCATTCAAGACCATTACTTTAGCCGTTTGGGCACAACCATAATTAAACAGAAAGGTCAATAACACCAATGCTGCGAAATTAAAATTTTGATTGTGTTTACTCATAACCTGTTTAAGTTGCCTAATGACCTTATGCAATATGAAAAAATAACCCCCATATACTTATAACTCATGATTCATTATCGATAAATTATGAATCACAATATACTTAACCCTTAAAAATCAATCAATTAACCTATTCAATTTTTTCTAGGCTTACAAAATAAGCGCCAAGTGTTTCATTGTTATCCAATGTAAACCATGTTTGCAGTTCAGCTTCCCCCTCGGTTAAATCCACCTTAAATTCAGCATATTCTTGTGTAGGATCCACCTCAATTTCACTGTCCGTACCCTGTACTTTTAATCTTGCTTTCTTGATGGGCAAAGATTTTCCTGGTTTACTGGCAGAAACACTGGTTCCTTCTTTTGCAGGTCTAATGGCTGCTTCCGCGTTTAAAGCCAAATGCGTTTCTTCGGGCCATCTACGTAATTTTACAGCATAGGTACCTGGTTGGTCTACATGTATTGCCCAATACCCATTATCCATATAACCTGTTCTAATATGTCTTTGGTGCCACGGACTATCGCCTTGCGTATGCCAGTCATGACAATATAATTTCGTAGGATTTTCATTTTCATTACCCACATAAATTCTTGGTAGATCATCATACCCAGGTAGCAAATCTTGCCACCACTGATCATAAGCTTTCTTAAACTCCGCCATTTTCTCAGGATGTTTGGAAGCTATATTATCTCGCTGCTCAGGGTCTGTAGCCAAATTATATAACTCGGTACCATCTATCAATCTCCAATTACCTTGCATTAAAGAAGTTCTTCGCCATGGTTCTGGGTTTTCGGTACGTTGAGAATTAGTAATAACAATTCGCTCTTTAAAATCTTCACTTTCGCCATTGATCAAAGGCAGCAAACTTTTTCCATCAAAAGATATAGCTGTATCTACTTTTAGATTGCACATTTCTACCAAGGTAGGCAATACATCAAAATGTGCCGTTAGCTCATCAATATCTTTACCAACTGTAATTCCACCGTTCTTCCAATGAATAAATAAAGGTACTCGGTGTCCGCCTTCATACTTACTGGCTTTCACACCACGCATACCTGCATTGTATCCTTTTTTAATAAAACCATCCAATCGATGCCCTTCCGTTCTTGCTCCTTGAGCCGTACCGTTATCTGTAGTAAAGATCAGAATGGTATTGTCCATTAGTTCTGAGGTTTCCAAATAGTCTACAAGCTTCCCTATATTCTCATCTATATTGGCGATCATGCCATAAAAAGCAGGTAAGGGAATATCCTCATTATCCTTATAGGGTGCTATATATTTATCAGCTACAAAGTATGGGGAATGTGCCGTATTTGTAGGCAGATAGCAAAAGAACGGTTTGTCCTTGTTTTTTTCGATGTGCTTAATGGCTTCATTGAACCAGATATCTGTACTATAACCTTCAAATCTTTTTAGCTCTCCGTTATGCACATACATATCATCAAAATAGTCATTATCCCAATAATCCATGGTTTGCTCCATACCGCCACCACCGTGAGAAAGCACCTCATCAAAGCCATTATCTTGTGGTCTAAACGGATAGTTATCGCCTAAATGCCATTTTCCGAATATTGAAGTGGTATAGCCGTTTTCCTTAAATATTTCAGCTATTGTAGTTTCACGTTCCAACAATAAAGATCTACCGTTTATGGTATGCCATACTCCTGTTCTATTTGCATTATGACCCGTTAGCAATGCTGCCCTTGTTGGCGCACAGGTAGGGTTTACATGATAATCTGTAAACCGAGCACTTGTTGCATGTAGTTTATCTATGTTAGGCGTTTTTATATACGGATTACCCAATGCCGCTATATCTCCATACCCTTGATCATCTACCAATATTAAAATAACATTCGGCTTTGCTTCAGTCTCTGTTGTGATTTCCTTCTTTTCTTCACATGAAAAAAATAATATTGTTATGGATCCGATAAAAAATGTAAATATTCTATTCGAACGCCTAAGTATTGATTGTAAAAACATAGATTTTAAGTGTTTCTATTCTTTAATTTATTTTTCGGATGGATAAACCAATTTTAATGCATCGCTTTATAAAACAGATGATTATTTTGACCGCCATCGCTAACTTTTCCGGCTGATACACCCGTAGTATTATTGCTATTTTCATCTAGAACAACAGGATATTCCGTTAAATTGTTCAGTTTAATATGGGAAGCGGAATAGTTTTCATCGCGCTTCAATAGACCAATAGTTCTATTATCTCCACCTACTTGAATTTTTAAATTTTGATCAGGATTTGGTACAGCGCTTCTAAGAGTAATTTTATGATCGCTTCCTATAATTATAGCGGCATGACCACTACCGTTATATGATTTACCTTCATAAGGTAGCAACGTAATATCTGCATTTGTACCGCTATCGGTGACATAATCTACCCCTAGAGCAGGACCATATTGGGTATCTGCATAACTATCTACAATATCGCCAGTACCGATACAAAATCCTCTTTCACAACCAATAGTAGCCGTCCCCGATACATATTTTTTACCCGTTGCATGGGTCAATGTTACCCCTGCTCTCATATTCTTTACCGTGCAATTGATGATGGTAGGGTTAGATGTTCCGCGATTATAGACTACGCCGTCAATAATAGTTTCACCACCATTATAGGCTCTTATGCCACCCTCGCCCAAACTCATCATATAGCCTGCTGGCAATTTGAACCCAAAATACGTCATAAATCCTGCTTTGTCACCGTCTGAACCTGTGCCGGTTTCAGCTAGCATATCATCGGTAGATCGCATAGTACCTTCTATATAACAGCCTTCTATTAAAGGCTCATCTGCAGCTTGCATAAACATTGCATGACCATATGACCTATGAATAATTGTACAGTTTTTTGCATGATTTTTATAACCACGAATTAAAAAGGCGGAGTGTTTAAAATGATTTATCACATTATTACCTCCCTTACCAAATGTTTCTCCATATCCATAAGGATAAGATCCTTTAGTACTTAAATGTAAACCTTCAATTCTATTGCCTGCCCCATCCATAACAACATTACAGGCTCTTCTTGTAGGGGGATCATATACCGAACCTACATCTACCAAAGTCAAATTTTTGATAACATTGTTATTACCAACTACCTGAAGTTCATAAAACTCATTATATTCTTTAAACGCCGTCAACACCTCTGTTTCTACATTGACAGTGACACCGGTAAAATCATATACGCTATTGTTACCGCTAAATAACAACAACACCAAAGCTTCATGATTATCGATTGTAGTATGAAATTTAAATGTACCGTTTTTGATATTGTTGACCGTAATGGTATATGTTCCTTCTTTTAAAACCACATTCGCATTGTCCTGTGATAAATAAGGTACTAATTCTGCTAAAGTCTCCACCTTTGTTTGTGCATAAATTGCCATACTGAAAAGCAGTAAAAGAATAAATGCAAAATATTTTAATTTATGAGTCATACTAGTTGTTAATTTATAAACCTTCTTGTGAATGCTAATTTTATTCAACCTCAACATCCTTGACAAAATCATTCATAATGATATTGTCAGTTGCTACTTTTTTACCATCGATTATTACATTGTCAAATATCACCTGTTCAACAATATGTTCATTATCGAACCCAATAAGCTCTATACTCGCATGGTCTTTAATGATATACGGCTTCCAATCGGGTCCGTCTTGAAAACCGGTTAGTGTGGTGTCAATTGGAGCTGAAGTTGCCGTGATATTTTTAAAAGTTACATTTTTAATGTGACCGCGTTCTTCGGTTTCCGTCCATCTTGTTTTTCCTATCCAACAAGATATTAATCTACGGGCTTCCTCAATTCTAATATTATCAAAAGTGATGTCACTTATTACAGCATCATCACAATGATATACCCGTAAAGCTGTTTCTCTACCAACATCGTGAATTACGTCACAATTTTCAAAAAGTACATTACTGATATTCTCATGAACCTCTGCGCCTATACTAAAAGAGTGAGCCAATTCGTTCCAGACCACACATTTTCGTATGTGAATATTATTGACCTCGCCGTATCCACCAAAAGACTTTATTACAACGGCATCATCAAACGTTCTCATAAAACAATTTTCAACCAAAACATCCCTACTGCTAGTGATATCTACACCATCTGCATTACCTCGCCAACCAATAATTTTTATATTATCTACATGTACATCGTCACTACTTTGAATAGGAATTGTCCAATGGCTAGGATCAAAAATGGTTACACCCTCAATTTTTACTTTTTCGGCTTTATGCGCCAAAATAGTGTATCGTCTTACTTTTTTGGGAATTTTGCTTTGATCGATAATTCCGCGTCCTCTAATGCTTACATTTTTACCTTCTAGAATAAATGTTGGTTTTTTTCTTAAATGCCCTCTAATTTCTATTTCTTCTTCCTTAGTTGGCAGAACACAATAAACATATGCTCCTCCTGCAATATAAATGGTCTGCCCATCTTTAACCGTTATTTGGGATACATGGTGCACCCCCGGACCAAAATAAATAACATTTGGGTCGTTTACATCAGGAATATTTTCTTCGAAAGGGTTAGCCAAAATGTGCAAAGATTCATGCCACTCGCCATTAATCTCAACCGTTACATGACCCGGTTCATTCATTTCAAAAACTATAGTACTACCCTTAAAAGTTGGCTCAATTCCATATGATGAAGGCAAAATTTTAACCGTTTCTACTTTTTCATGATAAGCAACGGAAACCGTAACACTTTCATTCATATCAAAAGAAGCTACCGATGCTTGACCATATTGACCTTGAATTGGGTTTAATCTTGGCACTGGTTTAGATGGAGGTATTTTTGTTCTGTAAACTGGGACTTCTTTACCCTCAACGTATACATTATAAGATTCAGCTAAAACTATACCCTTGGGAGCATCATACACTTTAAATTGCTGTGCCAGTAATTCGGGACCGGAAAAAATTATAGCAAAAAATACCAGCCCCTTATATACATTGGAGAGCACTTCTAATTTTTGACACAAAGCGTTTAAAGTTACTTTATCTAGCATTTTGTTGATTCATTTAATTTCATACACCAATATCAAATCTTTAATAGTAAAAGCGTATAAATTAATGCTCCATGTATATAAATTAGATTGCAAAAGGGCTATGCATACCTAATAAATAATCGTTAAGGCTTAGAATCGTTAAAAATTTCAAGATCATTCTGAAAATGTAAAAGCTTTAACCCCCATTTTAACCATTATCTTTCTTCTAAGTTCTTCCACTAGTTTTGGATTATCGCTTGCAATATTCACTTGTTCTGCCAATGTATTTTTATGGTCGTACAATTCAACCACTCCGCTTTTATGTTGAATAAACCGATACCGTTCTGTTCTAATTGTGGTTGCGTGCGATTTAAAAGCTACAGCTTCATGCCCCTCGGCATTTACATTATCTATCAAGGTTTGCAAAGAAGTGCCTTCTGCAAATTTTGGTGTGGACAAACCGGTTAAATCGCAAAGTGTCGGAAACACGTCGACCGATTCTACTATGGCATCGCTCATTTTTCCTTTTTCTACCATAGACGGATCGTAAATAATCAATGGTGATTTCAGCGATTCTTCGAACAGGCTATGCTTGCCCCAAATAGCGTGTTCCCCTAAATGCCAGCCGTGATCTCCCCATAATACTACAATGGTATTTTTATCTGCCCCTGTTTCCTTTAGTTTTTGCATAATATCACCTACATGCTTATCTGCATAGCTTACACATGCCGCGTAATACTTTTTAAGTTCTAGAGCGAAGTCTTTATCCTTTCGTGGGTCTTTATTCCACCTATTATAATTCATGAATTCTCCGGAGCCGTGCCAAGTCGTTTTTCCTTTTGGTTTTTCTGAATGTGATGCTGGCGGAATTTCTACATTCTCATAGAGATCCAAATACTTTTTAGGAACTCCAAATGGCAAATGAGGTTTGATAAGCCCTATCGCCAAAAAGAATGGCTGATCAGCTTTTGCCAACTGATCTATTTGTCGAAGACCTTCTTCGGCAATGTGACCATCAGGATAACTTTTATCATTACCATCCACAGTTTCTATGACATCTCTGGTATTGGGCGTACGAACTTTACCGTATGCCAAGCCGTGCATTGCTCCCTTTGGGGTTTGCCATTCTGCTACGGGCATAATATGTTTATCCCAAGCGTTTGGCATTTCTGGAATATTATTGTCATCCCAATTCTCGCCACCTCTACCACCAGGATGATGCGATACCTTTCCCACAGAAACTGTGGTATAGCCATTATTTCGAAACCATTCTGGCATACTAGGTGTTATACTCGCATTTTTATATTTAAAGCTTTCCGACCTTTTAAATAAAGACTGATTGTATTCACCCCTATACTCCAATCCGTATTTTCCGGTTAAAAAGGCATAACGTGATGGGCCGCAACTAGGAGAGTTTACATAATGTCTGGTAAACGCACGCCCCATTCTCGCTAAACTATCTATGTTGGGCGAATGGATATAGTCGACTCCAAATGAATTTAATTCTGGTCTTAGGTCATCTATACAAATTATAAGCACATTCTTTTGTTGCGCCATGAGATGTAAGCTCATAAAAAGTATAAAAACAAAAGCTATCACCTTTTTCATAAAACACATTTACAGTAAAACATTAATATTACACCCACTATTACTTAGTCTACTTCATTTGTCCATATATGACTTCCTTCTAGCAACTTACCGTACTCCGTATGAAGTAATTTTTTCATTTCAGTAAATTTCTCCGGCTCTGTTTCTATCAGATTTACGGACTCCATTTTATCTTCCATTAGATTATACAATTCATAGTCCGTTAGTTCACTTTCTTTAACCAACGCTTCATTACCATCGTAAACATTCATTATTTGCGGAAGATATTGACCGTTGTTTTTTAAACGTGCCAATATTTTATAATCACCATATCTCATAGCAACTTTATGTTGGTTTAAGGCATTGTAAAAACCCCAAACCAATGGTTTATTTCTTTCAAATTCTCCTGTTTTTATTAATGATAGAACCGACTCCCCATCCAACTCTTTGTTAGGCAGTTTTGCCCCTGTAAGCTCAGATAGCGTCGGCAAGAAATCAAGTGCGGAAACAACGGCATCTGTAGTTCCGGTATACATTGGTTTCCCTATCCAATTTATAATTCCCGGTACACGTATACCTGCTTCGGTTGTCCATAATTTTCTTCCTTTTAATCCTCCTGTCTGACCAAAAGTTCGTTTTGCACCAGAATACCGTGTAAAAGTTTCGGGTCCGTTATCCGAAGTAAAAATGATCAAGGTGTTATCTGTTCCTTTTTCTTCCAAGTATGCCAGTAATCTACCCACAGCCTTATCTACATTGGCAACATTTGCAAAAAACTCGGCTTCAGCAAGACCATTGGAATATGGCAAGTACTCCTGCACTAAATCTTCTGGTGAAGCTACCGGTTCGTGAGGTTCATGAAATGTGACTTGTAAATAAAACGGATTGTCTCCCGTTCTGTCATCTAACCAGCTCATGGCTTCGTCTACCACCAATTGACAACTGAACCCTTCTTGTTGCCCTACCTTCTCTCCATTACGAACAAAATTCTTTGGATTTTGATGACTGGGCGATGCATTGTTGTGTGTTGCATACCAATGGTCAAACCCAAAATAATCCGGTTGTGGTTGTGCAGGATTATTAAATAAAGAACTACAGTGCCATTTGCCAACCAAAGCAGTTTCATAACCTACGGTTTTTAACATTGCCGGTATGGTTTCCTCTCCTTCTTGCAAGTGGACCTTATCCCTTAAATCCTCACTTTTCTTAGGACCCGGTATAAAGTCATACACCCCTGCTCTATTGGGACTACGCCCCGTTAACAACCCTACACGTGAAGGTGAACAAACCGGTGCGGCAGCATAATAATTGGTCATTCTAATGCCCGTTGCCGCCAACTTATCAATATTCGGAGTTTTTATAAATGGATGACCATAGGACGATAGATCTCCGTACCCTAGATCATCACAAAGAAAAATAATGATATTAGGCTGTTCCGTTGTTTTATCTTGTTGCGCCCTGCTCATTACTACGCAAAAAAATAGTAGCGTTAATATTGCCGTATTACGTGTGTTCTTTAAAATCATCGTGTATTCTTATTTAGTTTCTTGATCCCATAACCTAAATGGGTCTCCGTAAGTTTCCATTTCCTCTAAAAGTAAATTCTCCATTTCTGCCAACTTAGCCGCATACTTTGGATTTTCTGCCAAGTTGTTCTGCATTTCTGAAGATTTACCGTGTTCTGCGATATATTCATTCGGATTTTCCGCCAGATTGAATAATTGTGTCTCACGAACCTTACCCTCTAACACATCATACTTAATCAATTTCCAATCTCCTTTTTTTACGGTGCGCATACCTGGTTTTGAGCCACCCGCATAAACGCCATACATGACATCTCTAATACTATCTTGTTCACCCATAAGTACAGGTTTAAAGCTTTTGCCCTGTACTGTTTCGGGGATATCTATGTCAGCCAAATCACATAATGTGGGTAAAATATCCGTTAAATAAATATTGCCCTTAACTCGTTGGTTCGCCTTAATACCAGGACCTTTTACAATTAAGGGCACCCTCCACGTATGTTCATATAAATTCTGTTTCCCCATTAAACCATGCCGGCCTACCGCAATTCCATGATCAGAGGTATAGATGATATAGGTATTGTCCAATTCGCCCATTGCCTCTAATTTTCTCAAGACTTTATTCAGTTGAATATCAATATTTTCTGAGCATGCATATTCTCTTCCTATTTCGTTTCTAACGGTTTGTTCATCCCTGTTTTTCCAAACACCGCTTACATTTTCTTCATCCCTCAATTCTAAATGACCATGATGAAAAGGGTGACCTTCCAAATAATTATCAGGTAACGGAGGTTGTTTTTCATTGGCTGCTGGAAGACTATTTTTATCGGTATGATTTGTTGCTCCGTATTTCGCCAATAATTCCGGAGTGCCATCTCTTACATCATGCGGATGCGATAGACCAAAATAAATGAAAAACGGATTTTCATCGGCTATTGAGTCTCTATCTTCTAAATAGGTCAATACTTGATCAGCGTGCCAAGCACTGCCAGACTCTTCTGTTCCTCCGCGTTTTGTAGCATCTTTCACCACGGTAAATTGTTTGTTCGCTTTTGGGTATGAATTTCCTACTTTACACGTTCGCATGGTGCTATACCCTGCCCTATTGAAAATAGCGCCAATAGTATTCTCCTCTAAATTTTTGGGTTCGTTTGGGTTAATATATCCTTGCATTGATGGGAGGCTCCACACCGTTCTACCGCTCATAATCATATGTCTTGATGGTGTACATACCGCACCTACCATTGCCCCTATATGCCTTGCATCGTCCACTACCAAACCATCTTTTGCCAATTGGGTTATTGTTGGGGCATCTAAAGTAGAAGTGGAATCGTAAAATTTAAAATCGAAAGGTGACTGATCATCCACCAAGACGAATAAAAAGTTCGGCTTCTTTTTTACCTCAAACGGCTGATTCTTCTCTTTATCCTTACAACTAAAACCAACAATCGCAACTAAAAAGACTATGATAACGTTGCAAAAAATTCTGCCTTTATTCATTTTTTGAGTTCATTTAATTTTATCCAGACTTGCACACCAGTTCAACTCACCGATTCTATTAACACTACTAGATTTTCGATCTTATATCGAAAGTATTTTTTACTATAGACATGCGTTATAATTTATAGCTCATTCTATATAAATTATTCGCTTTTATGGGTATTCTCTTAATTTAGAAACTTTTTCATGGGAACAACCTTATCAAATTCTTTAATTTCTATGTTACGATAATAAATTTCTGCCGTTTCCGATTGAAAACCGATGATACCCTCACCTACCGTAAGATTCGTACCCATATTTACAATTTCACCGTTTAGCTTATGAATGGTATACGCATTGCCCATTACAATAATTTCGCACTGGTTCCATTCTCCATTAAGGGCATTGTATTTGGGAGATGCATACCCATAAATTTCATTTTTCATGTTAGGCATTTCTTTACCTCCATCTTTAGGTAATAAAAATGTTTTGCCATCTGCTGTAGCTGTCCAATCTAAACTTACACCTGCGCCCCAAAAATCGCCTGTATGGTTTCTATCGGTAATGTGATTGTAACGTACTTGATATTCTAGACCCTTAGGCCACACCTTGTCATCGAACACATGGTAATAGCAGCCGGCATCATACTGCCATTCATCAAAATTATTGGTTATTTTCTCTCCCCATTTATATTCGAATCGAAGTATGTACTTACTATATTTCTTATTGGTATAGAATAGACCGTGAGTGCCATTTTCGCCAGTATTTAAATTTAAACTATCTGGCATGTGCTTAAAAACATGCACCATGCCATCTTCAATAGCATATACTTCTTTCGCCTTAGCACTATCTCCATTCCTCAGTTTTAGATGCCAACCATCAAAATTTTCACCATTGAACAATTGTACAAAACCATTCTCTAACTTCTTTTGATTTTGTCCATTGGAGATACCCACATTTACAATCAATGTGACGCAGATAAGTAATAATCGGTAATTTCTCATTGTTTAGTTTTTTCAGTTGTTAGTTGTTCTATTTACACTGTTGTATTCTTTTATAAAATTTTGAAGTATTGCGGGATATGTATCTCCCGTAGCTGTTCCCCTGCCTTGCATACCACTGCCATAGGTTATAGAATCGCCTAGACAAATGATTTTCTGAGACTTTTCCATTAGCTGGTTTTCCTTTAAATAGCGAAATACCAGTTCACCAATAAACCGATAGCCCAACGCCGTAGGATGCACTCCGTCCGCGGCACCACTATTGCTTATATTCTTAAAAAATAAATCGCTGTTGTGCTTGGGCAAATTCATATCCTTAAAAATCTGAAATAGATCCAGATAATGCCCCGACAATTTCTTTGCTACACGAGACACACTATTTCTTGCACTATCTAATTTTACGTTGGGTGCTTCATTGAACAACTTTTTATCATGCCTTTCAAACAAATACACGGAATCTGCCGGAGGTGAAGTCATAAGCACTACTTTACTATGCGTTTGCTTTATGCTGTTTACGATATGCTCTAAATTATCTTCATATGCCTGATATGAAACCAACTTTCTAGAATTCAGCATATCATTGGTACCGACCATTACTATTACCAGATCAGGGGCTTTTTCCAATACATCATCATGTAATCTTTCTAAAAGATGTACCGTCGTATTACCACCCACGCCGGCATTTATCACCTGAGCATGGTTTGATAATGAAGTTACTAAAAACAATGCGATGAAAATGATATGATTTCTGGTTATTCTCATTTAGCGTTATTAACTATTTGTTTATTAAACTCTAACACTTGGTCGTCTTTAAGTAACTGCTCCTTTAAAGCCGTAAAGTCAACATCATGAATATCTTTATCCCCATCTATGGCCATTCCTGCCAAGGTACCGGCACTCTGACCTAAAATCATAAATACAGGCTCCATTCTTATGGACCCAAAGGCAATATGCGAACTAGAGACCGCAGCAGGAACCAATAAATTTTTACACTCTTTCTGCTTTGGCAATATTGTACCTAAATGTATTTGATAGGGAGCGTCTGGCTCTATACCCAAATCACCTTCATTTTGCACATAGCCTTCTTTGGTTATATAGCGTTGAACATTATGGGAATCCATGGCGTAAGAACCCATACCTATTGGTTTCTGCACTTTCTTTTTACCTAGGATCTCATTATCTGTCATTACAAATTCCCCGATCATTCTTCTAGCTTCGCGAACATAAATTTGATAGGGCCAGTGACCGTTATCTACAAACTCATCTTTGGCAAGTCCCCACTTTTTAATGCTGGTTCTAAACCGCTCAGGTACGCTTTCATCATGACCCCAGAAATAAAGCAAACCTTTGTGGTAGTCTATATGCTCTTGCAATATTTCTTTTCTCTTTTCATAAGATGCTTCGGGGTAATCGTAATTCATCCCAATATTATCTGAGCTGAACGGTCCTACGTTATTGACATCGCGCTTTTTATTGGGAATCTTTCCTCCACCGAACATGGAATATCTACCTCCTTCAAACACCCTTCTCAATAACTCATATTGTGCTGGTTCATAATTTTCTGGTTTCTCAAAAGGTATCACGTTACCTTCTGCATTGGTGGTACATAATCTATAGTTATATGCCTGCACACCTTTGTCACCCGAACCATTTTCACCTGGTGGCTCTGTTGATATTCTTGGAAGCACACCGCTGGTGGAATCGCCAGGTATTACATACGGACTAATATTCAACTGTTGAAAATTGTGGCTATGGTGATAAATGCCTTTTTGTACGCCGTTCCATTCTTCACCATATACACTATTAGCTTCCCTACCTACATGATAATTGACACCTGCGGCTGCCATTAAATCTCCTTCGTAGGTGGCATCAACGAATATATTGGCTTTATAATTCTCCCCATCTAACATGGTTATAGATTTGATCACGCCGTTCTCTACCTCTACCCCTTTTTCCCTATCGAGCCATTTATCACGATGTATGGTAATGTTATGCTCCTTTACAAATTGCTCAAAGATTTGTTCTGCAACATGGGGCTCAAATGTCCACATGGTCTTGTGTTCATCATCTATAGCAGTAGTACCTTGCCCCTCGTTACCATACTCTTCCCTTGGTTGCCAGTTCCAAGCTTCTTCATTTTGGTAGTGCTTGTATACTTCTTGATAAAACTCTTTTGAAATACCACCAATGACCTCTTTATTTCCCAAATCGGTGAATCCCAATCCGCTAGATGAGAGTCCGCCTATATGGGTTTCCGGACAAACAATAATGACCGATTTATCCATTCTTGCCAATTGCACCGCTGTAGCAATGGCGGCAGATGTTCCACCATAAATGACCACTTCTGCATCTATATTTTTTTCATTATTTGGAACGCATGCTATTTGCATCAGCAAAAATGCACAAACTATGGACTTGAAAATTGAGGTGTTCGATAAGAAATTCCACATAGGTAAGAACGAGTTATAAGTTGTTGATTATTGATTTATACAAGTTTATTCTTTATTGAACAAAACATGTATCTCTTATTGTTCAACTTCTATAAATTATCACCTATTATACCAATACAAGGGGTTTTAGGAGCACTAAAGCAAAAAGTAAACTTGGCTTTTATACTACTAGTTAGCAAGCAAGATGATCTCTTGCCCAACTTTTGTAGGTATATCATATAAGAATGTTGGTTTTAAATCTAGCCCTTCTGATTTTGTCGGATCTGAAACGACCGGTATTTTTATTTTTGGCACTTGATAAAATTGATTTTTATTTTCTCCGGATGCAGCAGCCAATTCCTTTGCATTCTGATTTTTTAGTTTACTGTATAAACGCACTCTAAGATTCCCTCCTAAATTCGACTTTATTATCGCTTTAACAATTTCCCCATCTTTCCATTCTAAAGAGATTATTTCAAATCCTCCTCTAGCTCGTAAACCCGATACTTCACCATCTTCCCATACGTCTGGCAATGCAGGTAACAAATGAATTGCTCCGTCGTGACTTTGCACCAACATTTCCGCAACACCCGAAGTAAACCCAAAATTACCGTCTATTTGAAATGGTGGGTGAGCATCGAGCATATTGGCATAGGTACCACCTCCTTTTGGCGAATCTGGTCTACCGACCAACTTAATCTGGTCGCCCATTAATTTATAAGCGTGGTTGCCATCTAACATTCTGGCCCACAAATTAATTTTCCAGTTCATTGACCACCCAGTAGAAGGGTCTCCCCGCTGTACAAGCGTGTTCTTGGCTCCTTGAAATAATTCCGGATTTCTATATGGTGAAATTTGATTGGACGGATACAAACCGTACAAATGAGATACATGACGGTGATCATCTGTTGGGTCATCTAAATCTTGCATCCATTCTTGAAGCTGCTGATATTGACCAATCTTCATTGGTGGTAACTTCGCCAAAGCGGACTGCATTTCAACTACCATTTTATCATCTACCCGTAGTAATTTTGCTGCTCTTATTGTTTTTGTCAACATATCGAACACCAATTGATTATCCATGGTAGTCCCTGCTGCAATGAACACATTTTTAGAACGGTTCATGGGACCATGTTCTGGAGAGATAGAAGGCGAAACTACCAGAAAACCATTTTCAGGTTCGGGGGTCAAGATGCTTAAACAGAATTGCGCGGCACCTTTCATGGCAGGATAGACCGTACTTAAATAATCTAAATCTCCATTAAATTCAAATTTATCGAATAAGTGCTGGCTTAACCATGTACCACCAGTTGGCCACATTCCCCATGTTGCACCATCTACGGGACCTGTAATTCTCCATAGATCGGTATTATGATGGGTTACCCATCCATCTGCACCATACATAACCTTGGCGGTTTCTTTACCCATTATTGAAAGGTCTTTTACCATTTCAATTAACGGATCATGCATTTCCGATAAATTCGTGACCTCAGCAGGCCAGTAATTCATTTCAGTATTGATATTTACGGTATATGCACTTTTCCAAGGTGGGACTAATAGATTATTCCATAAGCCCTGTAAGTTTGCAGGCTGACCACCAGGTTGCGATGAGGAAATCAATAAATACCTTCCAAATTGAAAATACAACGCAACAAGCGATGGGTCAAAACCTGTACTAAATTCTTTTATTCTAACATCGGTGGAATTTTTAACCGCATCTGTACTTCCTAAATTCAATGAGACCCGATTAAAATACTTTTGGTAAAAATCTGAATGACTGCTTACCAATGCATCAAAGTTTTTAGATGTTGCCTTAGCCATATAATCTGCCGCCCTTTTATGGGCATCTGCACTTACATCATTGTAGTCGACAAAATTTGTAGCTATTGAAATGTACAGCATCACGCTATTTGCCTTTGTTACTTTTAATTCTTTTGCTGTTGATGTTATCGCTCCCCCTTCCGTAACTATTTTTATTCTGGCATCAAATTCTACTTCACCCTTAATTGGGTCTGCATTTTCCGGTAAGCGTTTGTTCTTATTATCACTACCAAAACCTGTCATGACCAAAACATCACTATTTTCAGTAAACAACATAACTTTAGCCGGTTCTGGGCGATCCAAAGTTGCCGTAAAACTAATTTGAGCTTCTTTATTGGCGGTAAGTTTCATTACAATAACCTCATCGGTAAAAGAGGAGAAAATCTCCCGTTTATATTCCACTCCTTCTACCGTGTACGTGGTGGTATTCACTGCATTTTCAATATCCAGTTCTCTATAGTAATTGGTGTAATTTTCTTGATCTCTAAAATTCAATCTCAAATTTCCAACCGTTTCATAGGGCATTCCATGAGAAGTTTTTGAAATAAAATCTCGATTAGCTAAGTTATGGGCTTCATCATATTTTTCTTCAAAAATCAATTCTCGTATATCGGATAATGATTCTTTTGCCTTTGGATTTTCGTTTCTGTACGGACCACCTGCCCAAAGTGTACTTTCGTTCAACTGTATATTTTCACTTGTTGGATTACCGAAAACCATCGCTCCCAAACGACCGTTGCCAATAGGCAAAGCCTCGTTCCAATCTGACGCTGGTGCAGTATACCATAATTTTAAAGGATTTTCCTGTTGTGCATGACCATTACCCATAGCCACTAAAAGCAGTAACAATAGAATTCCCAAATAATTCTTTATCATTTCTTATAAATTAATTGTCATAGAAAATTTCGCTTCCATAGTTCTAGCTAGCGCAGTGCCTCTAAATACATTTCTTCCGTTTGTTTTCTTAAACGCTTTAGTACATCAACATAATCCTTATTATTTGCCAGATTATTTTGCTCAAGAGGATCATTCTCTACATCGTACAATTCCTCTATTTTAGGGTTGTGTTCGTAGTAAACAAAATATTTATAACGACCTGTTCTTATTCCACGACTGCGGTAAGACCTGTTGGCGTTTATCAATTCTTGGTTAATTTCATCAACATTTTCTTTGTAACGTTGGTGAAACATTTCCTCAATAAAGAGGTCTTCCATAAATACGGCGTTTCGCCATTGAGACATATCTTGAGTTTTATTCAACAGGTTACTAAAGTCTTTGCCCTGCATACTTTTAGGAGCGGTTATACCTGCCAGAGATAAAATAGTGGGTGCAATATCTACGGATGAAATAAGGGCATTTTCCCTAAATCCACGTTCAGATTCCGGTACTCTACCATCATACACAATTAATGGTGCTTTCACCGATTCTTCATAAAGCAAACATTTATCAAAAAGACCATGAGTGCCTTGAAAACGACCATTATCACTTGTATAAATAATAATTGTATTATCTAACAGTCCCTGACCCTTTAATTTTGCCACCAATAGACCAACTTGATCATCTACACTATACCCTTGCGTTGCAAAGCGACGCACCAACTTTTGCTGTAATTCTGGAGTGGACGACCTTTGTTTGTGCAAACGAACTCCGCGTGCATTTTCCTTCACAACTATTGGCAATTTATCATTCTCCCCCTCAACCCAATTTTCTGGTACCGACAATTCTTTATCCTTAAATAAATCATGATGAGGCATGTACATATCTTTATCCCTATCATGTTTTACCGCATAAAAACTGACCGATAAACAAAAGGGCTGATTTTTGGGTTGGGTATCTATAAAGCGTAACATTGCCTCACCTGTTCTTAGTGTTCTCCCAGAATTGACTCTTCCCTTTTTATATATTTCCTGTAACCCCTTATCATCTTCTGGCCACATGACCACCCCATTTCTATCATGTTCTTGACTACCGGCAAAAAAATCGAATACAGCAGCCATATTCTGTTGATAAAAATGTTCTTTAGGCATACTTGGTCTCTGTGCTTCTTTAGTCACCGTAAAACCAACTTTCCCTATAAATCCGTTACGATATCCTGCTTTTTTTAGAATGGCAGGATACCCATTATTAAAATCGCTTTGAGATAAAGTATAGTCGGTGGGAGCTACAAAACCTACTTTGTGGTTGGAGTTAAAACGACCTGTTATCATGGTCACCCTACTGGGCATACAAATTGCAACGGCTTGGTACGCTCTATCAAAAACTACAGCAGAATTTGCCAACTTATCAATATTGGGAGTATTAAATTCGGGCTTACCATAACACCCTAGATTGTCCCATTTTTGATCATCGGTCATCAAAAAAATAATATTGGGCGGCTTTACTTCTTTTTGACCGTAACTACTAGATAGCACCAGTAATCCTAGGCAAAGAATAAAGTATCGTGTACTTTTCATAAGCATTTGTACTATTTATGCTAGTCACATATCTATTATTATTTTATAAATCGATACTCACCTACTGGGTAGTCATTGGCAACACCAGCGAGGGTTATCTTTACAGGAACTTCATTGTGGAGATACCATTTTCCATCTTTACGCTCTAACACTACATTGCCTTTTTCCGCAGCGGAAATCGTTACACCTTTTGTTGTCAATTGTGTGCCATTGCCCATAAACAAGACTAAATTTCCGTTATTCTCTTTGCCAATTAAAGCATATGTGGCATTCGTAATCGTTTCTCCATAGCTTGCTGTTTGGTTATCGACTGTAGAGAATACCATATCTTCCCTACCCGATTTATGTGTGATGCTCAAGCCTACAAATCCTTTACTATTATTTTCATCTTCAAAACCGGATATACTGCTAATGCTTTTTCCTTCGGATGAAGTAAAGGGTTCATATACCGATACAAACGGATGCTCCCAAGCCTCGCCATGTTGACGTGCAGCAAAGGTTAAATATGGTTCTTTATCAACTTTGTAGGGAATACCATGATTGCCCCTGAATGCTTTATTCGGTGGTGATTTTATGGAAAATACTTCACGACCCTCTGTGCCTTTCATCAATAGGTTCATAAAAACATCTTCTTCACCTTCGGGCATGTCTATTTTCCATTGGGCTTGGTAATCTTTATCTAATTTTACCGATTTTTTATCCCACATATAATCCAATGCATACAAGTGTCCGCCGGCGAACGCCATTTCTTCACTGGGTGTTAATGTTAGTGGATTTCCATCGGCATCCATCACACTCATGGTCTGACCTAAATTGTGGTAGTAGTAATCATGAAATTTATCGCCTTTACGTTGTTTTCTTGAGCGAAAAATGTCAATATAGTATCCGGTAGTTTCGCCTGTTTTAACAATACTCACCAATCTGCTTTGATCACTCTGGGTTTCCGGTTCTAAAAAGTATACATCTGAATAGGTGATATTTTCATAGAAGCCTTCTTTTTCTTCTGATTTTGGATATTCGCCCAAAAGGTCAAAAGCGTGGTAACTCAACATTTCGGTATATGAGGAAGCCCCATCTACCATAACCGTATTATGTGCCGGAAATTGGGAGTAATATTCCAAATAAATTGGCTCTAAGTAGCCTGCTCCTTTGCCTGGATCGGCACCTTGTACAAAGCCTTTACCATACAATTCCATATTAATACCATTGGCGTGCATATGGTTACCTAAAGAGCCATTCAAAGAAACCATCATTCCGTCTTTTCCGCTTCCAATTCGTTGTACATGCCAACTTACGTTTGGAGCATTAAATGTCTGGGTGATGTAATCTTTTATATCGTGCTGCTCATATTTAGGATTCAGCACCAGGGGTTTTGTGGCAAAAAAAGATGATATATCATTATTTTTTCTACCGTTATTTTTACCTGATGCTTCCGTATCTTTTACGAACAAACGATACATACCCGTAAAATCTTCTTCTAACGCATCATCGTCATTTTTTTGGGCAATTCGGATCATATCCCCAATTGCCTCGGTACTTATGGGTCCGTAGTACGAATCTCCAAATGCCACAATCTGATTGTTGGGGAATAAATATTGCGGCATCATTTTTACCGCTTTGCCCATCACCGGAGTGTACGGCAGAATATTATGGTCAAAAGTATTGTCAAAATCCCTTATGAAATGGGTAAGACTACTGGTTACCCCTAAAGAATAACTAGGGCATTCGTTCCACACTCCATTGCTTTCGTCATAGCCATAATCTATAAATTTTGATAACGACCATTGCCTTGCCGAAGTAACATTCAATATATAATCAATGTAATATTCACGTCCTTTTTTATCCTCATAATTTTCGTTGTCTTGCAGTACCATTGCAGCTTTTAAAATGATATTTGCTTGGTGAAGGTTCCAATTGTTCTGCGGCACGCCGTTTTTAATGACCTGATCTGTCCATCTTTTAATGGTCTTATCATACATTGCTATATGTTCTGGATGGTTGGCTTCAATATATCCGTGTAAAAAATCATATAAAATGGACACTTCGCGCAAAGCCCGTTCGTGTATTACTTGAAAATGCGTAAAACCAACAAGGGTTTGTATGTGACCGTTCAACAGATCTATAGGCTCGCTACGGTAAGACATGCCTTCCATATAGGTGTGGAAAATATCATAGGAAAACTTGGCAAAATTTTCGTCATTCTCTAACCAATATAGAAAAGCGGCATCTCTAGCTAAACCAATGATATCTTCGTTTATAGAAACAATGATATTACCGGTTTCTGACTGTTCCGCCCATTCAAAAGGATGTCCTTCTTTGGTTTTATTCGGTAAATACAAACCTCTGGGATTATCCATATACGGTTGTATATCTTCTAGTTTTGGCTTGCCATATGCAGTGGCAGAATTTCTAGACCCTGTGAATCTAACGGTTGGCACAGGAGCTTCACCATCTGCATGTGAATAATCTACGCCGTTGACATATACGTTGGTAGACTTTGTTTTCCAATACATCTGTAAACGAGACACCATCCATTCCGGATCAGAAACATGACGTTCTACGTGCTCATCTACCTTTTCATGTAACCCTGACAAAACATCTTTTGCCCATGCTTCTTTTTTGATGGTTTTTTGAAGGTCTTTCTTTTCTGAATTGGTAATGTACAGTCTTGGGTAGCCCTGTTCTAAATTAGTGGGTAATGGGATTTTATTACTTTCCTGAGCCATTAGGAAAGAACCTATTGCACAAAGAATACCTGTTAGATATTTTCTGATGTTAGTTTCAATTGTCATAAGTGTTGTTGTTATTAAAATAGCCGTTCTATAAAGGTGTATATATAATTCTTAAAATCCCTTCTGTAGTAAGATTTTTAGCTTCGATTCCTATTTTGTACGCAGGACCGCCTTCTCTCAAATGCTTTACAGGAACTAGTTCATCTTTAATTCTAAATTCAAAACCCTCGCTCGAAATTTCGGCTTTTACTTTCTGATGTTCCGTTTTTAAAATGACGGTATTTTCATCAATAATTTCATACGCATTTAAAGTCATTATTGCAGAACCAAAACTAACGGGTTCTGTGGCTATAAAATGGTCTTCTATGATTATGGTTCCTTTTCCGGACTTATCATTTGTTACGGTCCTTTCTAAGGTTTGTAACGTGGACAACTCATAAGCAGGTAAAATATCGATAATCACTTCATCCATTTTATCGTTGAAGTTGGTGCCAGTTATGATTCCTTTAAATTCTATTCCGTTGGACTGTAAAGTGTTATTGATTCTTGGTACAGGATGCCCCCAAGAACTTCTGGCTTTATTATCTGGCGAAAATGATCCTGCTCGATACGATGGAGCTCCTATATCTCCGGCAATAATTTCATCGTTTAAAACCAAAGAATAGGTGCCAACATCACTGTGATTATGATTTTCTGCGTTGTGACCCGCTTTTACCGCTGTTGAAAAGGGCACTTCTTGCTTTCCCCTTGAAATGACCATTCCGAAATCATTAAAATAAGTATAATCAGGTAACTGCGAGGTATTTGATGTATCCGCAACTTGAAACATTTCTGGGTTTTGCCAAGCAATTAATTGCTCTGCTGCTTCTTCCATTCTTATTTCCGTTGGCGTAATAGCTCCGTAATATTCAGCCGATAATACATCGGCAAAATTGCTACCCTTTCTGGAGATGGAGGAAACCCCATCTGAAAAGGGAGAACAGACCTTTTTCTGAATTTCAAAACCTTCGGGAAAATTGCCTATGTTTTTCATTTTTTCGGCATTATTGAATGTAAACAAATCGATTCTACCATCTGTATAATCATGTAGTATTTGAGCTAAATACAAATAATGACCAAAGCCGTAGCCCCAATATCCCAAACCTTCCGAACAATACCCGTCATCACCAAATCCGCTTAAATAATACGTCATACTATTCAGCGCCGAACCTACTGTCGCCAAACGCTTTTCATAACTTTCTGAACTGGTAATCGTAGTCAATACCGTGCCACTTGTACAAACCGAATTCCAATTACTGGTACTCTTGATCCACTTATTATTTTCGTCCAAATACTTTGTACTTTTTAAATATGAATCGGTAATACGCTTTTGTAGCTGTACATGAATGTCGTCTCGTAACGACTTTGGTAATTTATCTTCCAACAGGTTTTCTGCCAATGCAAGAACTCCGCCAAATTTTCGAGCGCCCAAATCAATGGAAATTCTTCTTCCTTCCAAAACACCATTATTCTCGTCATCATGATTGGGGTGCAACCATGATTTCATGCTCATTATCGCTTTACTATACGTTTCTATCTGTGGTAAAAAACGCCCTTTATTCTCGATACACTCCGAAAGAATAAAACGTTCTAAACGGTCCATGGTTCGGTAGTATCTTGGTTTGTAAATTCCTCTGTTACCATCTTTATTGGCAAGACGATAAATACTGTCGGTAATGGGTACTTCGGGTTTTCTATCTAAAAGCTCTAATGCCTTTGCCAAATATTCTTTACCCGAGGTTGTTTCCGCAATACCCCTCCAATACGCCCTGTTCGATATTTTTGGGGCTGGCTGAAATGCTTCTTTGGGCATAACTTCTTTAAGCATTGCTATCTGCTTGTTTGTAGGGTAAATAGTATCCTTATCGGCAAGGTTTAAATACGCATTCATATCTAAACCTAAAGGCTTCTCACTATTTTGACTTGTGCAAGAGAATACCATTAACAACAGTAAAGCTGGAAGAATGGTATGTCTTATTTTATGGAATAATTTTATCATATACGTATTTCAAATAATACTGAAATGTGAAGGCAAAAAAATAACATTGCCTCACTTTGTTAAGCTGATAGCAATGTTACTTTTTAAACTGAAAATTCTATTAAATCATAGTTCATTCTCTATAAACTATGATGCTTTATATTCTAATTAGCGTTATTTGATTTAAAACCTACTTAAATCATTAAAAGCCTTCAATTTATAACACATTGAAAACCTGTATTTTACAAACTCAATTTTACAACTGTTACAAATTCTTCTTTTGAAGTTTCCGGTAATTGTAATATGACACCTTCCGATGTTTTATCAAAACTGATATTAGCTTCAGGACTTGATAAAAACGAAGCTTTCTTCAGCTTAATAGCTTTGTTCAATTTCAACTTGCCATCTTCTGGCCAGTTAAAGATATGGGCATAAATTACACCTTCTTTTGAGGTATATCTTCCCCACTCAGGCATATCGAACGGACTAGCTTTTGCTCCATAAACTGCCTCACCATTGGCATCTGTCCATTCGCCCAAGGCTTTTAATCTTCTAATACTTTGAGATGGAAATCTACCATAACCATCAGGACCAATATTCAACAAGAAGTTTCCTCCTTTTGATACGATATCGACCAATTTTTGAATTAAATCTTCACTACTTTTCCATTTGGTATCGTCTGGCTTATAGCCCCAAGTACCGTTCATGGTCATACAAGCTTCCCAATCTTCATCGATACCAGTTGCAGGTATTTCTTGTTCTGGCGTACCAAAATCTCCGGCAAAGTTTCCTTCCATATCCATACCTTCCATACCTTTTCTACCTTTATCAACCCTGTTGTTTATAATGGTATTCGGCTGCATTTCTCGTATAAAACCGTACATTTCCTTACCCATTTCGGTAGTATAATCGGCAATCCAATCGCCATCGAACCAGACTACATCGATGTCTCCGTAATTTGTCAATAACTCTTTTACTTGTGGTTTTAGATAGTTTTTATAGTATTGCGGAAATTCAGGATTCACCACTGTCTGATCTTTTTGACCAGCATTGTAATTTGGAAATAAATTACCTTGTGCCTGTGGATGGTGCCAATCTACGATGGAGTGATACACTCCAAATCTAATGCCCTGTTTTCTAGAAGCTTCTGCTAATTCTCTGATGATATCACGTTTAAATGGTGAGGTATCCATAATGTCATAATCAGATACTTGAGAGTCCCATAGACCGAATCCGTCATGGTGCTTAGAGGTGATAACGATATATTTCATACCGGCATCTTTCGCCATTTTTACCCAATCATCTGCATTGAACAATTCTGGATTGAACATTGCCGGAAACTTTTCATACTCTTCAATAGTATAATCCAACTTATCCATTGCCCATTCAGCACCACCGCCTGCAATTTTTTCTCCTCTTTCTCCACCAATTATAGAGTAGGCCCCCCAGTGAATAAACATACCGAACTTGGCATCTCGCCACCACTCCATTCGCTCATCATCAGATAATTGCACCACTTTTTTAGTTTGGGCACAACCTGTATTCATACTTGCTACAAGTACAAATGCCGTTAGTATTTTTGTGAATTTTTTCATGTTGTTATTGTTTACTGTATTGATTATTATTTAGTTTGAATTGTTAGTTTTTTCTCCGATTGATTGCGCATGACCACAACATTTAATTTTCCTTTGTTTTGAAGGTTTTGGTTCATGGTAAAAAAGTCTTTTACCGTTGTGATCGGTTGCCCCTCTACGGCAATGATCACATCCCCTTTTTTAAGTCCGTTATTCTGTACTGCGGGACTTTTATTCCATACCCCTAATATGATTACCCCTGCGACGGAATTTAGTCCGTAGGCAGATTGCTCTTGTTCAGAATCTACACTTTTTAAGCTATTTCGAAGCCATTCTACAGTAGGACTCTTCTTTTCTTCTGATGCATTCTCGGCATTAAAAACAGGTACTTCCGGAGTTTCTGCTATTCGCTTTAATGCCGGAACCTGAACACCAAATTCATCCATAGGAAAGTTTTTGAAATCTATTGCCGAAATTAAAGAATCGTTCATAACCGTAAAATCCAATTTTGATGGATCTTTAAATTTGGGGTCTCCAAAAACACTATGTATATCCCTACTATAAATTTGAGATTTCATCATACTTTCTTCATTTGAAAAAAGATTATAATCTAAATCTTCTCCCCAACCTTTTAATCCCACATCTTGGTAGGCCTTGGCAACGATATTATGTTTGAAAACATCTAAACTATTGGCAAACCATACATGTGGGTGCAATGAGTTATTTACTAGAATATTATTCTCTACAACGCGCTCAAATCCTTCTCGTAATTTAATGCCGTTATTTAAACAAAGATTATCGTAGATATGATAATTAGAAGAGCCATCGTCCAAATCAATATCCCAACCATGGTCACATCTAAATCTATTTTGGCGTATGGTAGTGGTTTTAATAGCATCCCAAGTATACATTTTGGGGTGCTCTAAGGTCATGCTATCCATAACTTTTCTATTGGGGTGCCAAAAACGATCACGTCCCCAAGAATTGAAAGATCCATGATCACTGGTTTCCAATACGGTATTGAATACATCGTTTTTTTCTATTAAATGCCCGCCCCAAGTACCATCGCCAATGTTAATACCTGCTCTAGGCACATCATAAATACTGTTGGAACGTATGGTGATATCCATTGCCATGGCAATTTGCACACCCGCTGTTTGCTTTTCCGTTCTACCAATGTGGTGAATTAAATTATTGGCTACTAGGCTATTTCTTGGGTATAGTTCATTTTTTGGACCAGGTAAGGTATCCATCTCTGAATACGGAACGATTTCTCCATATTGAAATGCAGGAGACCGCACTGCAGATGGATCACCTATGAAACTAACAGCACTGGCACCACAATTATAAATATGGTTTTCTGCTATTTTTAAATTGTTATTGTACTTACTTGCCAATATAGCGTTGCCTCCCAAATCTTTAAGTATGCTTTGTTCTATGCTACAGTTTTCTGTGCCTTCAAAGAAAACTACTCCGCCTCTATAGATGGTCCAGTCGCTTCGTAACAATGGCTCGTATGCTTCCATGAACGTACGTTTGGTATGTTTTAAGCTGATGTTCGAAATTGTAAAATCTTTTACAGGATTTTCTAACGTACCAACAATTTGAAACAAACTCTTTAGTGCAGCAACCTCAACCTCGGCATTTTCTAACTGCATATCTGAAGTAGGATAAAAATACAGCTTGGATGTCTTTTGATCTAAAAACCATTCGCCAGGTGCATCTAACTCTTCAAAAACATTTTCAACCATACGATATTCTTCATGTGGTCTTGATGGTCTATTATTTTGATGACCACCTTCCAATTTTGGAGTACCATCGTCGTTGAGCCCTGTAATTTTATAATGGAAGCCGCCCCAGCGACCACCATGCAAAACATGAAAATAGGCTCCAACGGGATTTTTCCAAGATGCTACTCTTTCCTTACTAATGGCATCTGAAGCGTACCCCTGCCAATAGCCACCTTTCTCATCGTAATTTGGATATCTGGCTAATATTTGGGGAGTGTCATTAATTACCAACTGATCAAATTTTAAATCATCGGATACCGTGGTCACGTAAATATGCTCATCGAATTTCTGCCAATTTGGCTGGAGCTGTCTTGACCCCTTAACGACTACTTTTAAAGCGTCTGAACCAACAATTGATAATCCGTTCAAGGAGGTATCTATAACTATTGGTTGTTTTAAATAGTAGTCCCCTTCCAATAAGTTGATCGTTATTTGAGCATTTTCGGATTCTTTTCTTAATTCTTTTGCTTTTGCAATGGCATTTGAAATTGTGGTGAAGGGACTGCCCTTGCCACCGTCACCATCAATATGTGCGTTTGCATCTACATATAAATCCACCGTTATATGTTCTGAGGTGCATGAAAACATCAGACTTAAAATCATAACCAATAGACCATATTTTCCCATAAATTCTATATTATTCAATTGTTGGAATTCCTGTGATATAACCTAAAGCGTTTAAAAACTTATCTGCTTCGATTGTAGTTTTTCTGTAATACTCATCAGTGTTTTTTTTTGATTAAAAAAACCATGACCTTCACCTTCATATATATTAATATCACATATACTGCCTACCGCTTCCATTTTCGATTTGTACTCATGTGCCACAGAAACCGGAATTATCTTGTCTTGATCACCCAAAAACACCAATGTTGGCGGTGCACCTTTTTCAATATGATGTATGGGAGAAATTGTTAACCAGTTATCCCCCATTCTTTCGTGCTGAAAACCACCGGGACCGGGACCATTATCCACCACGGCATTGTATAAAATTACAGCGCCTACCTTAGTACCTATATCTAAATTATCAGTAGTTTCATTAACCCCTGGCAATACAGCAACTGCGGCGGCTAAATGACCACCTGCAGATCCCCCTGATGCTACTATTTTAGTGGAGTCTATTTGTAATTTACTCGCATTTTCCTTTAAAAACCGAACGGCAGATTTTGCATCTTTAACAGATTCGTACGGTGTGGTACCGTGTCTGCTTTTAACTCTATAATCTGCCAATACCGTTACCATACCACGTGAAGCAAAATAGCCTGCTTGGTCTCTGAATTGATCTAAGCTTCCGCCGTTCCATCCGCCGCCGAAGAAGAAAATGATTGTTGGATAGTTTTTGGCTGACGTCCAATTATCTGGGGAATACAGTTGCATTTTTAAGGTATCTCCATCCACCACTTTATATACCTGTTCTTTAAGCTCTTTACCAGGTATTGAAGTACTCCAGTTGTTTTGAGCAAAACCCATTACAGTAGATAATGCGCAGAACATGAGCATCACCTTTCTTATGCTTAAATATTGTTGCCTATTCTTCATCTGTACTATTTTGAATTTTAATCAGCACTTTCGAATACCCTTTTGACAATCTGAATTCCAACTGCTGATCGTTCGTCCAACTTCTAAGTCCTTTTCTTGAGGTTATTAATTTATTATTCTCATAGATTTGTAATATAGCCTCTTTACCTTCCTCCGGTTTGGGAATATTTAGTACTACCGGTTGATCGTTTTGTATTATTATTTCATCGGCATTTATTTCCAAAGAAATAGTTACGAGTTCGCCCGAAGCTTGTACGCCCCAGTTGTCTTGCTCAAACTTGTACATTCCTGAAAGGAATATAAAAGACGGCTTAGGGTTGTTCTTTTCATTTCTTGTAATTGACAATAAACCTTTTTGATACAAACCGTCGTGATCTACAATAGCACTTTCATGCTCATTTAGTACAATATTATCTTGTGTAGCATCATCTTTAAATTTCACTTCAATCAGCTGAGTAGCCTTCTTATTACCGAACTGAGAAAAATCTACATTTGATATAGGATTGTTTTCATCTGCACCTAACGGATTAAAAACCAAGGCAAACGGATTCTCCCATGCTTCAGCATTTCGCTGTACGATTAAAGTGGGCACAGGCTTATTCAATAATTCCTTTGGTGAAGTACCTTTTGTAGTTGCTTTAGATTTTGGCGACACTACCGAATAAAGAGATTGATTAGCACTACCCTTAATCCAAACTTCCATTAAATCTGATGAACCTCCTTCCGATTGATAACTGAAATTTGCTTTTACCTCATCTGCTATAGTTCCCTTCTTTTTTTCGGTGTGATAGTCATAAGCCTTTAAATCGCCTTGATGGCTCCCTAAATCATTGGTCTCTTGCAATTTTAAGAGTCCGTCCGCAGTGCTTAGCTTTAATTCAGACCCTAGGTTATGATAAAAATAATCATGCCTTTGGGCACTATCGCCCTGTTTTCTAGATCTAAAAACATCTACCATATAACCTGCTCCTGTAGGTCCTTTTATTAAGGATGTAAACCGTAATTGTTGAGCTTTAGTCTTTGGTTCAACAAAAGAAACATTAGAAAAAGTAACCTTATTAAAAATTGAATTTTCACCAGACTTCGGGAAGCTATTTACCAAGTTAAACGGGTGATGGCTACGCATGGGTTCGTAATCTGAAATACCATTTACAACCACCGTGTTATGAGCTGGCATTCTAGAATAATATTCCGTGTGATCGTTATGCCAATAACTTGAACCCTTACCCATATCTGGTGCAAGCACATAACCATTGGCAAACAATTCTATAGCTATGCCATTGGTATGGGCATGATTGCCGTAAGATCCCGTTGTCGCTACCATCATGGCATTTGCATCACTGCCCAACCTTTGGTTGAACCAACTTACATTAGGTGCATAAAATGTCGGAGAGACCAGTTCATTTTCAGAATTGCCGTCTACCGTATTGAACGCTACTTCATCCACATAAAAAAACAATTGGAACAAATCTTTTGCTTCTCTATTGTAAACACCCTCAACAATCATATCATTGAGTAAACCCGATATCATTTTCAGTTTCTCTGCTTGACCGTACTTCTGATAATTTGTAATCAATAGCTCAAAATTTTCAGCAGGTAATTTTTTGTGCGCCGAATCGCCAAAACCAATGGTATGCCCAGAAGGAAACAAGTATTGAAAGGATGCCAAAGCGGCTTTTTCAACTATAGGAAAATTAGATAACTCATTGGCTTTGGTAAAATGGTCCAAAAGGGTTATAATATTTAATAAGGTGGTAATTACATGCACTGAATAAGATGCAGACTCTGGCCATATACCGTTTTCTTGATCGTAGACCAACAATGATTCCTTTATGGAAATTTGTCTTTCGGTTGACGTATTAAAAGTATAATCTAAGTAATACTCCCTACCCTTCTCATTTTTATAATTACTATTTGGTTCTAAAACCAAGGCCACATAAGTAAGAAAACGTGCTTGAAAAAGATTCCAATTATTATTGGGCACACCATTTTTTATAATCTGATCTCCCCATTTTTGAAAAACCGCCTCAACATGAGATAGGTTTACTTTTTGAGTCTTTAAATGATCATACAAAAAGTCATAGGTTGTAATGAGGTTGATCAATACTTTTTCATGAATGACCTCAAAAGTGGCAAGACCAGAAAGAAACTGCTGATTAGAATTCGACAAATCTACAGGCGCATCTCTATAATACATGCCTTCTATATAAGTTGTAAAAACGGGAGTAGCAAAATCTGCATATATCTTATCGCCTGTTACCCAATATAAAAAGGCTGCATCTTCTACTAAAGACATGATCTTACGGTTAATACCTTCTATAATATGACCAGATTCTTTAGGTACCACCCATTCTTTTTTACCTGTCTTTTTATGTTCTAAAAATAGTCCTCTACTGTCATCAGCATAGGGCGATACACTTTCTAACGATGGCGTTTTGTAGTCTGTAGCCCAATCTCTTGTGCCTGAAAACCGGACTGTTGGTACAGGAGCTTTACCTTCTGAATGAGAAAATTCACCACCACTTAAATAGACCTTGTCATGGTTTGTTTTCCAGTTCATTTGTAGCCTTGATACCAGCCACTCTGGGTCTTGCTGCCAAAGGCTTATATATTTTTCTAAATGGATTTTCTTTTGTTCAACAAGATTATTTTTCCATTTTACAGTTTTTAAAGATGCTCTAAAAACATCTTTTTCCTTACTAGTAGTATAGATTCTTGGATGACCTTTATCTTGCCCGTAGCCAGGTGTTAACCCTAACCACACACAAATTATTAAAACAATATATATACTTGGTCTACCCATTTACTTATTTGCTGTTTACTTTTCGGTTTAAATTTCGACTTTAATGTAATGGCACTGTTTCTACATCTGGGTTATTCATTGCTTCAAGATACTTTCTTAAAATTTCTTGATCCAACTCAGAACTGTCTCCATATTGTTCGCGTAAATCCTTAAGCTGATTTTTCAATTGTATTACAACATCAGCATACTTAGGATCATCTATAACATTCTTCATTTCTTGAGGGTCTTTCTTGCGGTCATATAATTCCCATTCGTCTACATCATAATAGAAATGTGCTAGTTTATATTCTTGCGTAATAATTGCATAATGCCTTTTAACCATATGAATACCTGGGTATTCGTAATAATGATAGTATACCGCTTTTCTTGTCCATTCGTTATCATTACCTAAAAGTAAAGGCAATAAACTTTCGCCCTGCATATCTGATGGCGCATCGATTCCTGCAATTTCTAAAATGGTCTGTGCGAAATCTAAATTTTGAACCATTTCGGTATTGGTTATACCTGGTTGAACAACATTGGGCCACTTGATCAACAAAGGTGTTTTAAAAGATTCATCGTACACGAAACGCTTATCGAACCACCCATGTTCTCCTAAATAAAAACCTTGATCCGAGGTATAAATGACTACCGTATTCTCTGCCAATTTGGTTTCATCTAAATAATCCAAAAGGCGACCAACATTCTCATCTACCGATGCAATACAGCCCAAATAATCTTGCATATAACGTTGGTAACGCCAGCGCATTAATTCTTTCTCGTCCATTTCTGGATATTTAGCTTTGAAGTCTTCAATTACAGGACCATAAATTGAATCCCATATGGCACGTTGGTCTTTGTTCATACGCCCTACCTCTCTTTCAAAAGCTTCTAAGTCCCAACCAGATTTATCTTCAAGACCAAGCTCTTTCATAACCTCGGGATAAACTTTTGAATCTCCTGCCCAGTTCATGTGCTCTAACAAATTCATTTCTGCTGTTTTAGCCGCAGTACCTCTACCCGTATAGTCATCAAACAAAGTTACTGGCTCTACAAATGTTTTTTTTGTGTATTCTTTAAAATGACGAGGTGCCGGCAACCATTCTCTATGCGGTGCTTTTTGCATAGAGAACAGCATAAAGGGCTTATCTTTTTGCCTTCCGTTTTTCAACCAATCAATGGTCATATCCATAATTATATCCGTTACATACCCTTCAACAGTTATTGTGCCTTCATTGGTATTAAAATCAGGATTATAATATTGCCCTTGTCCTGGAAGGATTTTAAATTCATCGATTCCTTTCGGATTATTCCCAAAGTGTAACTTTCCGAACATTGCAGTTTGGTAACCCGCTTGTTGCATTAACTGAGGAAAAGTGATCTGAGATTCATCAAAAGGGAACACATTATCTACCTTACCATGAATATGACAGTGCTTACCGGTAAGTATTGTTGCTCTTGATGGTGCACAAATAGAATTAGATACGCAAGCATTGGTAAACTTAATACCCTCATGAGCAATTCGATCTATATTTGGAGTTTGGATCAAATGATCGCTATATGCACTAATGGCCTGATAAGCATGATCATCTGACATCATGAAAATAATATTGGGGCGTTTGGTTAATTCGGCCACTTTTTTTTCATAATTCTTCTCTTCTTTTTCCTTTACGGTTTTACAGGATACATTTCCTATAATTAAAAATAAGAGCGTAATTTTTGAAAGAAATTTTAAATTCATAACTCTTTGATTCATTTTGCTTTTCAGTCTTCTGCGGAACTATAAAAAATTTAATGCTAGGGTAAGCTCCTTTAATACTCAAGAAATAATTAGTTCTTATCCAACATTAAATTTTCTAACTCTTCAAGAGTTTTACCTTTTGTCTCTGGCATCATAAAAGCAACAAATAATAATTGTAAAACCATCATAGCAGCGAAGAATAAAAACACTACTCCCGCACCAATTGCAGGGTGACTGAACAAATACGGAATTAATGAAGGAATCAATGCTGCCAACACCCAATGCGTTGCACTACCAAAAGACTGACCCGAAGCCCTTAAATGATTAGGAAAAATCTCTGAAATAAACACCCAAATTACGGCTCCTTGCCCAACGGCATGTGCCGCTATAAAAAGGAATAAAAATATAGGTACAGCCATACCTGTCCAGTTTAGAAAAAATGCCATGGCAACCAAACTCAACGAAACGATATAACCTACGGAGCCAAAATACATTAGCGTTTTTCTACCTAATTTATCTATTAAAAATACACCCAAGAGCGTAAAGACCAAATTTGTAATACCGATACCTACGCTACTCAACAATGCAGTACTTTCACCTAAACCTGCTTCTTCAAAAATTCTTGGTGCATAATATAAAAAGGCATTTATGCCCGAAAATTGATTGAAAAAGGCTATTAAAAATGCTAAAGTGAGCGGAAAACGGTATTTTTTGATAAAAATGGTTTCTGAAGCATCTGGCTTTTCATCAGCTCCTTCGATAGCTTTTAACTGCTCATCGACGTCAATAGTAGGATTGATTATTGTCAATACCTCTTTTGCTTCCTCTAACCTAGATTTTGACAATAACCATCTTGGACTCTTTGGCAATTTCATAGCGAACAATATGTACAAAATAGCCGGTATAGCTTCAACACCCAACATCCATCGCCAATCATTTTCGCCACTACCACTTAACAGGTAGTTGGATAAAAAGGCTATGAGTATTCCAAATACAATATTGAACTGGTACATTGCAACTAATTTACCCCGTTCATTTGCCGGAGCAATTTCAGATATATATGCAGGTGCGGCTATGGTGGAAGCACCTACCCCAATACCACCAATAAATCTAAAAAATGCAAAAATATAGGGGTCGTTTGCCAAAGCAGAACCAATGGCAGAGAATGCAAATAATACACCAATAACTATTAAGGTATTTTTTCTACCATAACTATTGGTTGGTTTGCCACCAAAAATGGCACCTATTACAGTCCCCCACAAAGCCATACCCATTACCACCCAACCATGAAATGAGTCTGACGATTGCCATAAACCTTGTAATTTTTTATCCGCGCCAGAAATAACTACTACATCAAAGCCAAATAGAAATCCTGCTAGGGCAGCGGTTATAGACCATAAAAGTATTTTTTTATTCATTTTTTCGTAGTTGTTGCTTAAATAAAGTATTGTTGTATTACTTTTTCTATTTAGGAAAATGACACTGTTTAATACTTAACTTCCAATGCATTTTCCTTATCCATTCTCTTTAATCTCAGCAAGGCTTCCATATAGTAATAATCGGCATAAATAATAGGCATATCTATCTCAGAATCATGTGGTAAATGCCCCGTTGAATGCAATAAAAGCGCTTGATTGGTATCACCACTATAATATGGAGAATCAGACAATAGGTTAATCATTTTTCTAGCAGCGTTTACATATTTCTCCGATTGTTCTTTACTAGGAACAAATTTGGATAGCTCCAATAATCCGCAAGCCGCAATAGCAGCTGCAGAAGCATCCTTAGGTGCATCGGGTATATTTACATCATCAAAATCCCAATAGGGTATACCGTCTTCTGGCAATCGGTTTAAAAAGTGTTCTGAAACTTTTATCGCTGTTTCCAAAAATTCCTTTCTATGTGTCTCTCTATAAGCAACACTAAAGCCATAAATTCCCCAAGCTTGACCTCTAGCCCACATCGACTCGTCTGAATACCCTTGATGGGTTTGACCTTTTAAAAATTCGCCCGTTGTTTCATCAAAAGAACCAACATGATAGATAGCACTATCTTTTCTAACCAAATATTTCATGGTTACCAAAGCATGGCTTTCGGCTACATTATATAATTCTTGAGTACCACCGTTCTTAGCTGCCCAAAACAACAGTTCTAGGTTCATCATATTATCGATAATGGTATTATGTCTAAACTGGGTCTGTGATGGCCATGATAAAATAGAACCTACATTAGGGTTATAAAGTGTAGCTAAAGTATCTGCCGCTGCTAATAATACATTCTTATATTCTTCATTTTTGGTCAACCTATACCCATTACCATAACTAGTATATAACATAAAACCTATGTCATGGTTTTCTGCTGGTGTGTAAGCTATACTTTTTAAAGGTGCCGTAAAATTCTCTGCCTGTGCGCGAAGCTCTTCATCACCAGATGCTTCATAAGCATACCAAACAACACCAGGCCAAAATCCGCTGCACCAATCCTTTGCTCCTACTAATTCCCAATTGGTTTGACCCTTTGGAATATTTCTGGCAAATCCTTGATCAGGCGTCAGTACCTTAAGTGTTTCTTTTGTTTTTTCTACATTCTGTGATAATATTTTTTCTATAGTAACGAGACTAATCTCCTTTTTATCGGAACAATTAGTTAGTGTTAAGACGAAAAGCAATAGGAATAATCGATTCATATTTTTCTTAATAATGAGGCAAAAAGTTGCCTTAGTTTGTAAATGTTTAATTCAGTAGAAATGATTCGGAAAAGGAAAATTTTACTGATAAAAATGCTGATGAATTACTGTTAAACAAGTTTATTAAGAATGTCTTTTGTAGTAGATAAACTATCATTCAAATACTATAAAATAGTGTTCAAAATGACTTATAAATCATAGAAAAACTGGCATTTTATGGATATCCAGAGTATTACCCGTTTAAAACCTACTGTAAATCTTATAAATCAACTTATTCCTCTTAAAATTGAATTCACAGAATGTTATATGTAGAAATGTATAAATGAAAGTAATCCGAAATAAGTTTAATTAAAGTCATTAATTTTTAATCTAAACATCTTAAAATCAATTACTTAAACTAACTTGTTGATAATTTAATATATGTAACCATATAATGGGTATAGATTATTCTTCAAAAATTTTAGCTTGTCTCCTAGAATCAACTACCAACAAAAAAAATGTTAAAAAAATGTGTTTCAGCCAATTTAAGTCTACCTAAAAAATGGATTTAACCCCCGTTTCGGTAAAAAGGAATATAATTTATAACCATTGAGTTATAATTTATAATCCATTACTCCAATTATAATTAACATTGGCTTAACAAATATCAATATGATAATTACTGTATCGGGAAACTGATGAAACGACATTAATTAACTAATTAAATTAACAAACTTATGATTAAACTAATCAAACTTTCTAAATGGAAATTACAGACCATGATACCATTATTGGTTGGGTTTGTAGTTTTGTGTACAAACCAAGCTTTCGCAATTACCGCTAGTAACTCGCTATCTAGTGATGTACATTTATTAAACTCAGAACAACAACTTACTATTACGGGTACAATTGTAAGTAGTGATGACGGCATTGGACTCCCTGGAGTTGCAGTAGTCGTTAAAGGAACTACAACAGGTACGGTTACAGATTTTGATGGTAATTACTCGATTACCGTTCCATCCTCTGATGCTATTCTTGTTGTTTCCTATTTAGGATTCGTAAAGCAAGAAGTTGCGGTAGGTTCTAAAAATGTAATCAATGTATCTCTAGAACCAGATACAACCGCTTTAGATGAAGTAGTTGTTGTAGGTTATGGTACTGCAAAAAAAGAAACCTTAACAGGTTCTGTTGAGCAGGTTAAGGCAGAGGCTTTCGAAGATTTAGCAGTTGGTAGCCCAGCACTTGCACTACAAGGTAGAACTCCTGGTTTGGTAGTAACACGTACATCATCTAGACCAGGTGACGAAGGTGTTAACTTCTTAATTAGAGGTGCTTCTTCTATTAATGGAATAGAACCACTAATTGTAATTGATGGTATTCCTTCCATTAACTCAACATCATTTAATGACATGAACCCAAATGACATTGAGAGCATTAGTGTCTTAAAGGGTGGTTCTGCATCTGTATATGGTTCTCGTGCGGCTGGTGGAGTTATTCTAGTGACTACTAAAAAAGGTAAAGGAAAAATTTCTGTAGATATCAGTACTGTTTCTAGGGTTGGTACAATAGGAATACGCCCACCAACGCCAACAATGTCTCAATACGGACAACTATATGCTGCCGCCGCTCGTGAAGATATTGCTTCTGGTAAGCCACCTAGATATTTCTTCTGGAACGATCTTGAAACGGTTGATAAAATTGCTTCAGGTTTTGAAGGCTATTATGACTTACCTATTAACGGAAATATTTGGTTAGGAAACGCACCAAGATTTGATGAAATGTTCGGCAACTCTTATTCTAGCCAACATAACATCAGTGTATCTGGGGGTACCGAGACCAGTAACTTTCGTATTTCCGCAGGTTATGACAATAATGTAGGTGGCTTAAAAGTTGCTGATGATAGTTCAGACAGATATAATTTCTCTATGAACTATGGCGCAGATATTAGCGATAGAGTAAGTATCAATACTAATGTTACTTATTTTAATAATAAGTTTTCAGGACCTTCAGGAGGATTAGGTAGAGAGGCTGCAACATGGGATGCTCCACTTTTCCCTACCTATAACGCAGATGGTCAATACTACGCAAATTTTGGTGGTGACCTTATTACAGGTGACAGAAATGGTGTAGCTCAAGTAATAGATGGTGGTCGTGAAAACAAAACGGTAGAACAATTTAAAATTTCAGCCTTAGCCAAATACAAATTGACAGATCATTTAGATTTTACAGGTTCGTATGCTATTAGCAGACAAAACAGTGAATATCAATCATACTTCGTATCGGTACCGCTTTATAGTTGGGGAGGAAAATTCTCTAACAATATAAACAATACTACCTCCATTCAAGAAGGTACGGGTCCTGATAGAAATGATGGTAACATCACCTATAAAAACTACAAAGCAACTTTAAATTATTCAAATCAGTTTGGTGATCACAACCTATCGGGACTTGTAGCTATAGAGGCAGAAAAGAACGATGTTAATGAATATAATATCAAAAGAAACGGATTTGTTGATTATGGAGTTTACGATATTAATTTAGGAGCTACAGATCAATTAGTAACCACTTCTGGTGGCGGTACTTCTTGGGGATTCTTTGGTTACATAGGTCGTATTAACTATGATTACAAAAGCAAGTACTTATTGGAAGTACAAGGTAGACGAGATGGTTCTTCTAGATTTGCCGATGGTGCAAAATGGTCCAATTACGGTAGTGTTTCCGGTGGTTGGGTAATTAGCTCAGAAGAGTTCTTACAAGATAGTAACTTAATTTCATTCTTAAAGTTAAGAGGTGGTTACGGTGAGCTTGGTAGTACTTCCGGTATTGGCGATTTTAGTTATTTGTCTACCGTAGGTTTTGGCAATACCGTATTTGGACAAACAAATGCTGGTCAGCAAGCCACATCTATAGCAAGTAGCCTATTTAGCAGCAACACTACATGGGAAAGAATTGTTACCAAAGAAATTGGTGTAGATTTTAGATTATTAAACAGTAAAGTATTTGGTTCTTTTGACCTTTATCAAAAAGATAATGTTGGTATGTTGGTAAGAGGTATTGAAACTGATGTGTTAGGTACCGCAACTCCATTTACCAATATAGGTACATTAGAGACCAATGGTTGGGAAGCCATGTTAGGTTATCAAGGTAAAATTGGCGACGTTGATTTTACCGTAAGTGCTAATATGAGTGATACAAGAAACGAGATTACTCAATATGACGGTGCACAAACCATATTCGAGAACTTAAACGATGCTGAAAGTGGAAGAAATATTTTAAATAGACCTATCAACTCATTCTTCTTATGGGAAACAGATGGCTATTTTGATTCTCAAGCTGAAGTTGACGCATACTATGCCAGCCTTAATGAAGGCGGAATATTGCCATTACAAACATCTAACGATGCTTTAAGACCAGGAGATATGAGAGTAGTAGATTCTAACGGTGATGGCACATTAGATAATGAAGATTTAACGTATAGTGGTGATGCGGCACAGCATTATGTATACGGTTTCAATTTCGATATCAAATACAAGAATTTTGACTTTAGTGCATTTTTTCAAGGTGCTTTAGAACATAATATTTACAGAACTGGATATTTCGCTCAACCTTTTCAAGCAGAATGGCAAAACCAATCGAATACATGGTTAGGTAGAACATGGACTGAAGATAACCGCAATGCAGAATTCCCAAGGTTAACCACACAACGTGGCTTATCTGCTTGGAACTATAGAAGTAAAGATCATATTTTACAGAATAATAGATATATGAGATTAAAGTCTCTTATAATAGGATATAATTTTAGAGACCTAAATATTGGTAACACTCCTATAAACAACCTAAGAATCTATTTCTCAGGAAACGACTTATTTGAATTAACAAGTGTAAAGGATGGTTATGATCCTGAATTTCAAGCTAGTTCAAATAACAGTGCTTACCCTTTTATGCGTACTTGGGCATTAGGTTTAAAAGTATCGCTCTAATACAATTAAATAAGTAGTTAATACATCATAAAATCATATACAGATGAAAAAAATAATATATATAATAGTACCATGCTTAATGGTCTTCTTTACATCATGTGAAGACGAATTTATAGACCTAGACCCGCCTGCATCGATTACAGATCAAGTTTACTATACCGAGGCAGAGCATTTCTTAACAGGTTCTAATCAATTTTACACTGACCTAATGACTTGGAGATTCGACCAAGGCATATACGCCGATCATGGTTCAGATTTAGTTGGCTATACAGAAGATAGTGACATGCAAATTTATAGTAGAGGTGATACTAGAGCTCCTGAAACAGACAGTTATTACGCAGCTCCTTATGCAGCTATTAGAGACATGAATCTTTTATTACAAAGAGCTGAAGCTTATGAAGGTGAGGAGAGTATTGTAGCTTATGTAGCAGCTACTAAATTTCACAGGGCATATCAGTATTTTAATTTAGTACAACGTTTTGGTGGTGTACCATTGGTAACAAGACCATTAGATGTTGGTGATGAAGAACTCAGTGCACCACGTAGCAGTAGATATCAAGTAGTTACACAAATTTTGGCGGACCTAGATGATGCTATAGTAGGTTTACCTACCGAACAACAAATAGCTTCTGAAGATAAAGGTAAAATAAGTAAGTGGGCAGCAATGGCATTTAAAGCAGATGTACTATTACATGAAGCTACTTGGATGAAATATGTGGGTACAACGACAGATGGCGATGGTGCTAGCATCGGTGCCGGTAGTGAAGGTTCTAATGCTTCTAATACAAGTACATACTTACAAGAGGTGGTTACCCTAACCAAAACAATAATGGACGAAGGAGGTTTTGAATTATGGAACTACAATGACGAATTAAATAATTTAAGTTCAAATTTCCTATTCAATCTTGAAGATGGTGGTTCTAACCCAGCAGGATTAGATAAGGCTACCAACAAAGAATTTATTTTCTACAACAAATACGATTTTACTTTTAGACAAGCTGGAGATTTACTTAGCCACATTTATGAAGGAAGAGTTAAGCCTAGTAGAAAAATGATGGACCTTTTCTTAAGTTCAGATGGTTTGCCAATTGATCAGTCTCCTTTATTTCAAGGTTATGAAAATACACCAGATGAATTTCAGGATAGAGATTATAGGATGACCGCCTACTTTACGTACCACAAAAATCTAGGTGAGATACCTCAAAATGGAGATGTTACCTTAAATGGAACTAATAATTTTGGTTACTTCAACTCTAAATTTATGAGTTGGAAATGGGGTACTGACGAAGCGTATAGAGCTACGAAGACCGAAGCTTATGACATGCCGTTCATTCGCTTGGCAGAAGTGTATTTAATGTATGCCGAAGCTTTATATGAGTTAAACGGAAGCTTAACTGATACTCAAATGGACGAATCTATAAATTTGGTAAAAGCTAGAGCTGGTTTACCAGCCATCTCTAATTCTTTCTTAGCTACCAATAATATGAATATAGAGACAGAAATTAGAAGAGAGCGTACTATTGAGCTTTATGCCGAAGGTGCAACAAGATTCAATGATTTAAAAAGATGGGGTATTGCTGAAGAAGAATTGGGTGAAACTATTTACGGTGCTGTTATAGAAGGTACTGTTTACGAAGATAACGCCGATTTATATACGCCAGGTGGTTACGGATTTGGTGAAGGAGTTACTACAACAGGGGTTGGCGAAAGAAGAGCTTTAATTGTTCAACCTTCTGCCACTCGTAATTTCTCTAGAGATAATTATTTATTTCCAATTCCTACATCGCAAATAAGTTTAAATTCCAATATAAACCAGAATCCTGGTTATTAAGTAATTTGTGTTGAGTTAGTTTAAGGGCAGTTATACATTATGTATAGCTGCCTTTTTTTGGCTCATTTATCTCTTCCAATTGATAATTGACCAAAGTAGTTATATGAAAACCCTTGCCACACCCATTTTTTTTGTTAAGATATCAATGCTGTCTTTCACTTAATGCTTAAACAGGTTGTATGAAACAAATACTTATCAAAATACCTGTTGGTCGTTAATGTGTTCAAAAGAAGGCGGTTATATGTTTCCTATAACCGCCTTCTTTTATATAATATATTCTTTGAAAATTCTACTTAATCATTCTCTTTAATAGTTTCACTTTTATTACCATCCATATACTCTGTAGGAGTCACATTAAATAATTCTCTGAATGTTTTACTAAAATAAGCTGTTGAATTAAATCCGCACATATGGGTAACCTCCTTAATTGAATAGCAATTTTTCTCTAATAATTCTGCTGCATAGCGTAATCTTATGGTTCTAATAAAATGGCTAGGATTATTCCCGGTTAATGTATTTATTTTGCGATAGAACTGAGACCGTCCAATGCCCAATTCTTTTAAAATATCTTCGTGTTTAAAATCTTCATCATCAACATTATCCAAAATTACCTTTGTTGCCTTATCTAAAAATACCTCGTCCATATTATTAGTGGTAACCTCGCTAGAAGGAAAAATACCTCCAATTTCAGAAAAGCGTTTTCTAAGTCGTTTTTTTGCTTCAATTAAATTTCTAATTCTAGCTTTTAAAACGCTAGTAACAAATGGTTTTGACAAATACGCATCTGCCCCGTTATCATAACCACTTACCCTATCAATTTCTAAACTTCTTGCGGTAAGTAGTATTATTGGTATATGGCAGGTTTCAAACTCGGTCTTTAACAATCTACACATTTCAAATCCGTCCATTTTAGGCATCATTACATCACTTATAACCAAATCAGGGTATCTCTTTTTAACGATTTCAAGCCCCTCCTCCCCATTTTTTGCTTGCAGTACTTTGTACTTATCTCCTAAATCATTCTTTAAATGCTGTCGAAGTTCTTTATTATCTTCGACTAAAAGAATAGTAGGTTTTTCAATTTCATTTTCAGTATCCGGATTTGGCAATATTAAATTTTCATCATCTGCTATGTACATCTCATATTCTACAGATTTCATGGAGTTAATCAAGAATTCGTTCTTAATATTCTCAACTTCTACTGGGGCTAACTTGCTATCTAATGGCAATCTTACCACAAATTTACTCCCTACACCGTATTCACTTTCAACAAATATTTCACCGCCATGTTTTTCAACCAATGCCTGGGTAAAATTTAGTCCAATACCTGTACCAGATTTGGTGACATCAATATGATAGAAGCGAGAGAAAATGTTCTTTATTTGTTCTTTATCCAAACCAACACCCGAATCGGTAACCGTAATCTCTACGAAATCGCCTATCATTTCCTTTTTAAGGAATAGTAATTTTGATGCGTTTTTTTTCTGTGATATCTTCTTAATAGATACGGTAATCTCACCCCCAGCATTGGTGAATTTTATGGCATTAGAAATTAAGTTGGTAATAATCTTTTCCACTTTATCTAAATCGAACAAGAAAATAATATCCTCGGATTCAGATTCAAATCTATAATCAATTTCCTTTTTACTGGCCAAGCTTATAAACAGCGAATATATGTCTTCGCTAAACTTAACAATATCTCCTTTTTCGAGCTGAAGGGGTGCCATACCGACATCCATTTTTCTATAATCCAATAATTGATTCACTAAATGCAATAATCTACGCGCACTGCGCTGTATTGAAATAGCTGAAGACTTCACCTCTTCCGGATTATAGGAATAATTGGATAAAATTTTATCGACCGGATTCATTATTAAGGTCAACGGTGTTCTAAATTCATGGGAAACATTGACAAAAAATTGAAGTTTCAACTGATCCAGTTCATGTTCTTGTGCTTCTTGTACTTTTTGTGTGTAGTATCGCATTATCAAATAAAACAGCAATACACCAAACAATGAATAAAGTAGATAAGCCCACCAGGTTTTCCATGGTGGCGAAAGAACTTCAAAATTAACGATGGTTGCCTTAGCTTGCTCCCAATTGCCATCTAGAGATGCTTTTACCTCAAAGCCATATTTCCCTGGACTTAGGTTAGCATAGCTCACCTCTCTTTTTGTGCCAATGGTTTCAAAATCGTTATCAAGACCTTGCAACTTATAGGCATATTGTACCCTTTCTGGGTTTTCAAAATGGAGTGCCAAAAAATCGAACGCAACATAGTTTTCATCATAGTTCAATTTTAAATTTTCTAAGTCCTCTACCTTATCTCCTAATAAAACCCTCTCATTGACCGTATCACCAACAACTACTGGCATATTGTTCAATGTAAATTGGGTAATCTTAGGTTTTAATGGTGATGAGGGTTTTAATGTAATATCATCTGGGTGAAAAATATTAAATCCGTTTATGCCTCCTATTATAATTCTACCGTCACTGGTTTTCTCAATAGATTTACTTTGATATTCTGGTCCTTGCAACCCATCATGAATATTAAAGTTCTTTAATTGATCTGTTTCCGTATTTAAAAATGAGAGTCCGCTTTTAGTTGTAATCCAAAAATTGTGATTATCATCTTCTTGTACTCCAACCACCAAATTATTGGGCAAACCTTCTTTTGAGGTATATGATTTAAGAACATTAAAATCTGAATCTAATTTATAAATACCAGTATCTGCACCCAGCCAAATATTTCCTAAATGATCCTCAGATATATGATTGATAAGGTTGTCTTCAATACCTGGTTTTTTAATCTCATTAAAGGTCAATGTTTCTGGTATTCTTTCTTTGAACTTGTTTAAATCAATATAGTTTAACCCTAAAGAAGTGCCAACAAATAATCTATTTCTAGAATCAACGAATAAATAAAATATAAAGTTACTGGCAAGGCCATTTTCCTTACCGGCTACATTTTTAAAATTATAGAACTTATTAGTAACAGGATCAAAAAGACTTAGGCCTTCTGTTCTTAACCCAAGCCATATTCTATTATCATTATCTTCTACCCCTGACCAAACGGAATTTTGACCTATGGTATTAGGGTTAGACTCATTGTGCAAATAACGTTGAACATTATAACTTTCTGGATCAAATTTATTTACCCCCCCATCTAAAGTACATACCCAGATTTGCCCATTCTTAGACTCAAAAGTGTACAAAATTCTATTAGAGCTTATACTGTTTCGATTATTGGGGTCATGTGGAAAATGCTGAAAGGTATTGTTTTCGTGATTTAATAGATTTAAACCACCATTATAGGCGCATATCCATAGGCGCTCTTTAGAATCTTGGAGAACAGATTGAACAATTTTTTCGTTTAGTCCGTTTGGGTTTCCCGGTTGATAGTAATAATGACCAAAAGCGTATTGCGAAGGGTCCAATTTACTAACCCCTTTATCATAGCTACCTATCCAATAAATACCATTAAAATCTTCATAAATTTTTGACGGTTTATTGTTAGGTAATGAAAATGAATCGGAAAAGTTATTAACTAAATTCTGAATTACATTTTCTTCGGTCTTATTTAAAATGAACAGGCCATAACCATCTGTTGATGCCCAGATATTACCATCTTTATCTAAATGCATATCACGAATAGCAATATCCGTTTCATCTGTAAATGATATATGGGAAAAGATGTTCTTGGACCTATTCCAATGAATAATGTTAGAGAGATTGTTTCCTATCCAAAAATCATTATCAGCATCAACAAATATATTCTTAGGTATATGATTTAATTCGTAGTTAGAAGTGTTCTCAATTAATACACGATCAAAATTATCTTGCTCAGCATTATATCTATTTAAATATTCGCCATTGGTTCCTAACCAAATTTCATTGTTTTGATCTTCAAGAATTACATTAACAATATTATTGTCTAGTGAATTCAAGTTAGAATCATCATTTAAATAATAGTAAAACTTTAAATCAGATACATTGGTAGTAAAATCTTCGAGAATAATTTTTATAACTCCATTATTTGTTGCAACCCATAAGGCATTATTGTCTTCATCAAAAAGTAAAGCATTAATAAATTTACGCGGATTGTTAGATAATGATAGTTGTTTATACAGATCTACTCTAAGAAAACTATTCGTTTTTTTATTGAAGTAATTTAAGCCATTGTTAGTACCTATCCATAAATTACCGTCCGCCCCTTCTACAATGGCATTAATTCTATTATTACTAATTGAATTTTGATCATTTAATATTGACTTGTAAACTTCAAACTCGTACCCATTATACTTATTAAGGCCGTCAATTGTACCAAACCACATAAAACCTTCTGAGTCTTGAAAAATAGTTAAGCAAGTACTGCTTGACAAGCCATCAACAGTATCTAAGTTTTCAAACTTAAAGTTGTTGAATTGAGCATTAGTGGCGAAACTAAGTATGCTACAAAAAATTAATAAAATTACCCTCAAATTCATTATTATCCGATTAATATATTAACCAATAGAACCATATAGTTTACCCTATTACACTATAGAATATTTAGTAATCAAAATAGCAAAATTTTAGCTAATTATTACTGAATTATCAATTAAAATAAGAGTTTATTGGCGTTTAACAAATTATTTAGAAAACAGTATTTTTTTAATGATGATTGATTACAATTGAAGGTTCTCGATGTAATTGTAATAGCAGACAATACCGTTATATGAAAGTATAAAAACAAAAAAAGCCACTGATTTCTCAGTGACTTCTTGTCGGGGTGGCAGACTTAGCCGAACACCCGCAACATACTGTTATTCAATATTTTATATTCAATTCTCAAATTTTGCACACCTGATTGCACAACAGAACCATCAAAAGAACTTCGGAGATATAATTTGCTCTCCTTTAATTCCATTAAGATACAAAAAATTGTAGAAACAATTTATGATAGCCCCATAATGGTCGGTTCTTTCAGTGATGGTCTTAAGGATGCCCCAAGCTTCGAAAAACATTCATATAATTGTATGTCAATATTTTAAAATTTACTCCTTGAAGTAATAAAGTTAAAGCTTAGGGTATGGAAATCTAAGAAAACAACTTTTGAACACATTGTCCATATTTTCAAACCCAGTAAAAATAGCAATCATATTCACACTACGGTTTTGAACTTCAAATCCTTGAACATTCATCCTTTATAGAATAAAATTTCTAAATATGAATGGATTTCGTAATTTGAAACATACTATTTCCAGTAATTGGCGTAGCATACCCTCGATAATCTAAAAGATTTTGGATGAAAACTGTAAAACTGAATCCAGGAAAACAAAACGGAGAAAATGTTATTATCGTCAGCTTCAATGCCAATGAAACATTGGAGAACCATCTTATGCAACTAAAGGATCTGAAGAGGGAAAGTTCAAACGGCAAATTTTATATTAAGAACACAGGCCGGAACTTAAATCTTGTATTCAACCATATGCGCAGGATAAAATGTTATGTGGACTACACCGAATTAAAGCAAAAGCAAACTGATAAACCTAATAAGAGAGAAAAGCTTTATTTACCGCCAATCGATTCACTGAACAAACAAGACTTAGTGAGGTTCAGGAGGTGGTTGGAGGAAAAGAGATTGAGTCCCAACACTGTGGACACCTATGTTGAGGTAACCAGTTTTTTTCTCAGGTATGCCATTTTGAAAAATTCAAGGAGCCACTCAAAAAGGTTGGTCGAATCCTTTAATTATGAATTCATCGTCCAAGAGGGAAAATCCATTTCCTATCAAAATCAATGCATCAACGGCATAAAGAAGTATTTTTTGTTCAAGGGCATCGATATTGGTGCGTTAAACCTGAGCAGACCGAAGAAAGAGAGAAAACTTCCCGTTGTACTTAGCAAGGAAGAGGTAAGGTCCATCATCGATGCCACCCACAACCTAAAACATAAAACACTATTGTCCCTTATCTACTCTGCAGGGTTAAGAATAGGTGAAGCTATCAATCTCGGAATCGATGATATTGACAGTGGAAGAATGTTGATACATATCAAGGGTGGAAAAGGAAAAAAAGATAGATATACATTACTTTCCCCCAGTTTTTTGAGGATACTTCGGGAGTATTATAAACAGTTCAGGCCAAAAGAATATCTTTTTGAAGGTCAAAAAAAATCAAAATATAGTGCCAGCAGTGCACAAAGCGTTTTAAAAAAAGCTGTTTTGGTTTCCGGAATACGGAAAAAGGTCACTCTTCACACGCTGAGGCACAGTTTTGCAACACATTTATTGGAAAGTGGAACCGATATCCGTTATATCCAAGAACTTTTGGGGCACAATAATCCTAAGACTACCATGATCTATACCCATGTAAGCGAGAATAGTATCAAAAACATCAACAACCCATTTGATGACCTTTAATTATCTTTATATTGCATACCGAG
>TARA_R110002051_G_scaffold165688_3_pt1 | contig 98217 bp, 100 predicted proteins | sample TARA_R110002051 | Tara Oceans TARA_R110002051 (sample SAMEA4397023) | marine metagenome | biome: Polar Biome; feature: [MES] marine water layer (ENVO:01000295) within the mesopelagic zone...; material: water (ENVO:00002006), including particulate matter (ENVO:01000060) such...
AATGTCACCCCCATTCATCTACCTCAACTCCGGCATCCGCCGGCGTCCCACACACCTCCCATTGCGAGGTGACCCACTTATCCCTCCAGCCGGAAACGGCGTGGAGATTTTGGCGCAACGTGAAAAGGGGACAGGTATATTTAACGCGCCCGCACCACGGTGCCATTGCGGTCGAAACGGACAGACTGCGCGTTAAATATACCTGTCCCCTTTTCAGAGCCTCGAATTGACTTGCGGCGACAACAGGAAACAGAATGGGACACGGCCATGGCTATCGAACCCCTCCCCCATCGCACCGCATTGATCACCGGAGCCTCGGCCGGGCTCGGCGAGGCGTTTGCGCAGGCGCTGGCGCGGCGCGGGTGCGATCTGGTGTTGGTTGCACGGCGCGAGGATCGGCTACACAGTCTGGCGCAGAGCCTTGAAAAGGCCCACGGCATCAGGGCGCTGGTCATTGCCCAGGATTTGTCTGTGCCCGATGCCGGCGCGCGCATTATCGACGCGCTCGACGCTGCCGGGGTCTCACCGGATATTCTGGTCAATAATGCCGGCTATTCGATCGCCCCTGATTATCTTGAGGCCGACTGGCCAGCGCAGCGCGATTTCATCATGACGTCGGTGATGGCGGTTTGCGCCCTGACGCATGCGCTGGTGCCGGCGATGGTCGCAAGGCGTTGGGGCCGGGTGATCAATCTGTCCTCGATCGTCGCCTTTGCGCCGGGCGGCAGCGGCCACACCCTCTATCCCGCCGCCAAGAGCTTTACCTTGCGCTTCTCGCAATCGCTGCGCGAAGAAGTGCGCGGGCATGGCGTCAAGGTGACGGCGGTCTGTCCCGGTTCGACCGCGACCGAGTTCCAGAGCGTCAACATGCCCTCCAGCACGGCGAGCAGCGGGTTCTGGGTCCAGAGCGCTGCGGCTGTTGTAGAAAGCAGCCTGCGCGCCAATGCCGTCGGCCGCGCCGTGCACGTGCCCGGCTGGCACAACAAGGCGATCGTGACGGCGCTCAAACTCCTGCCCGACGCCCTCCTGCTGCCCCTGATCCGCATCGGCCAAGGCGCGCTGGCCAAACAGGAAAGTGAGCTCTCATGAGCCAGTCCAAAACCTACGACGTGATCATCATCGGATCGGGCGCTGGCGGCGGTACCGTCGCCCAGTCGCTGGCCGAGACCGGCAAATCCATCCTGATTCTCGAGCGCGGCGAACATTTGCCACGCGAAGTCGAGAACTGGGATCCGAAGACGGTCTTCATCGAACGCAAATACCGGACGAACGAGAAATGGGTCAACAAGGCGGGCAGCCAATTCGTCCCGAATTGCCATTACTGGGTCGGCGGCAATACGATCTTTTACGGCGCCGTGCTGATGCGGATGCGCGAATCCGATTTTGAGGTTGTCCAGCACGAGGACGGCGTCTCACCGGCTTGGCCGATCAGCTATGGGGATTTGGCGCCCTATTATGACCAAGCCGAACAGATCTGGCGCGTGCGCGGCAATCGCGGCGAGGATCCGGCCGAACCGCCAACCAGCGGCCCCTATGCCCATCCCGGTATCCGTCATGATGATGAAGTGGCCCGCCTGATGGCGCATCTGCGCGATGACCAGGGCTGGAAGCCCTTCACCCTGCCGCTGGGCGTGCAGCGCGATGATGATGACCCGGTGCACAGCGCCTGCATACGCTGCGAGACCTGCGGCGGCTTTCCCTGCCTGGTGAAGGCCAAGTCGGATGCACGCACGATCGCCATCGAACCGCTGTCGAAGCATCCCAATGTCACCTTGCTGACCGGCCGGCTGGTCAACCGTCTGGAGACCGGCACCGACGGGCGCACCGTCACCGGCGTCGTCTGCGAAGGGCCGGACGGGCAGGAAGTCTATAGCGCCGGCATCGTCGTGCTGGCCGCCGGTGCTGCCAATACGGCGGCCGTGCTGCAACGCTCGGCGACGCCTCGGCATCCCAATGGCCTCGCCAACGGCTCAGACCAGGTCGGGCGCAATTACATGTTTCACACGATGACGGCGGTCATTTCAGCCAGCTCCCACAAGGCCAAAACGCGTTTCCCCAAAACGCTCGGCATCAATGATTTCTACCGGGGCGATCCCGATGGAAGTTATGATTTCCCGATGGGCCACATCCAGAGCCTGGAATACATGGAAGGCCCGATGCTGGAGGGCCAGCTCGACACCGAATTCCCGCTCGCCGACAAGCTGATCCCGAAATTCATCGCCGACAGCCTGGCACGTCGCATGCTCAGCTTTCTGGTCTTGTCCGAAGACCTGCCCCAGCCGGACAACCGCATCCGCTGGCTCAATGGCCAGATCCATCTCGACTACACCCACAATAACCTGTCGGGTCACAAGCGCCTGGTGAAGAAGTTTGATCGGGCGCTGGACGGGTTTTGTGACGGCAAGCGCGTCATCCTCGACCATCATTTCCAGGTCCAGCAATTACTGCCGATCTATGGCACCGCGCATCAATGCGGCACGGCGCGGATGGGCGATGATCCGACGAGCAGCGTCGTCAATGCCGATTGCCGCGCCCATGAAGTCGACAATCTCTACATCGTCGATACCAGCGTCTTCTGCTCATCGGCCGCAGTCAATCCGACCCTGACCCTGGTTGCCATCGCCCTGCGGGCCGGCGAGCATCTGCGTCAGCGCCTGTCGGCCTGAAGCCATATCTCGCGCCGGATCAGGTTTTCTCGGCCCGCTTCAACATCTCCTGTTTCACCTTCTCGGCCAGTTGGGTCAGGGTGAAGGGCTTGGGCAGGAAGGAGACTTCCTGTTCTTCCGACAGGGTCTTGGAGAACTCCTCGGCAGCATAGCCGGAGATGAAAACGACGCGGGTATCGGTCAGCATGTGCCGTGCCTTTTGCAGCAGGCCGGGACCGTCGAGGCCGGGCATGACGACGTCGGAGAGCAACAGGTCGAAGCCTTCCTTGTCATCCTCGAGGATCTCATAGGCCTCCTCGCCATCGCAGGCCTCGACGACGTCATAGCCGCGCTTGGCCAATGTCTTGGCTGCGATATGGCGCACCGCGTCCTCGTCCTCGACCAGCAGGATGCGGCCATGGCCGGACAGATCAGAGGGAACCGGCTCGACGGCGCGAGCCTCCTCGGCCTGTTTGAACTCGGCATGTTCCGCTTCGGTCGGCTCGTGACCAGGCAGGTAGATGGTGAAGGTTGTGCCCTTGCCAAGCTCGGAACTGGCGAACAGGAAACCGCCAGACTGTTTGACGATGCCATAGACGGTCGCGAGGCCGAGACCGGTGCCCTTGCCGGCCTCCTTGGTGGTGAAGAATGGCTCGAAGATTTTCTCCAGCGTCTCGGCATCCATGCCGTGACCTTCATCGCTGACGGCAATCGAGACCCACGGCCCCGGCCGTGGATTGGGGCCACCAGCCCTGCGGACATCCTCGGCGCTAAGCGCCGATGTGCGGATCACCAGCGAGCCGCCGCCCTGGTCGCGCATCGCATCGCGGGCATTGGCGGCGAGATTGATGATTGCGGTTTCCAGCTGGCCCTTGTCGACCTTGATCATCGGCACATCGCGACCATGGATGATGTCGAGCCGCACCGTCTCTTCGACGATCTGACGCAGCAGGACCGAGACGTCCGACAGCAGATCGCCGATATCCATCGCTTCCATGCGGAAGGTCTGTTTGCGCGAGAAGGCGAGCAGTTTGCGCACCAGGCCGGCAGCGCGGACCACGGTCTGATTGATCGATTGCAGCTCGCCATAATCGGGATCGCCGACCGGGTGACGATTGAGCAATTCATCGCAATTAAGCCGGACCGCAGTCAGGAGATTGTTGAAATCATGCGCCACACCACCCGCCAGCTGGCCGACCGCCTGCATCTTGTTGGCTTGCGAGAAATGCCGCTCGAGTTCCTTCCACGCCGTCACATCGATAATATAGGCGACCCGTTTGCCGCCGCGCGCCGGGGCGAAGGCGAGGTGGACATAGGCGGCGCTTTCGCCGTCCAGCCGCGCCTCGGCCGGCTCCTTGCCGCCAGCCATGGCGACTGCAAAGGCGTCGGTCGCCGAGCGGCCGTCTTCCCAGTTGAAGATTTCGCAGAATTTGACCCCCGGTATCGCCTTGCCGCCCGAGAGCTGAACCAGGGCCGGATTGACGTCCTCGATCATCGCGGTTTCCGGATCGGCACCATCGAGGCGCACGACGCCGAACGGCGCGCTGGCGAACATGTCGTCGAGCGTGCGTCCGGCGGGCCGTGCCTCGCCCATCGACTGGGCCACGCCCGGAGGCGAGCCGGTCGGAGACAGGCCGTACAGCACGCCGCGGCCGATGGACGGTTCACCCGGCGCCCATTCAATCGCTACCACGACCGGGCTCTCAATCCCGTCACGGGCCCGCAAACGGCAATCAATCCGCGTCACGCCTTCTCCGCCGCGCGTCTGCAGCACCGCCTTGGCGCCATCGCCGGTCAACACGTCACCGAGAGCGGGAAAGCCCTGCCCTTCGATCAGGCCGAGCCAGCCGCGTAAGGTCGCATTACCCATCGCGATCTCGCCCGTCGGACGCAGCGAAAACAGACCGACCGGCGCGTGTTGCGACCAGTCCGCCATCGATGAGGCCTGCCCCATCGAACGGTCGCCAATCGGCGTCAGCCGCCACAGGATCATCTGATCCGGCTGCGGCAGGGCTTCAAGATGATATTGACCGATACTGCCATCGGCCAGTTCAAGCGGCGGCAGGAGTTCACAGGCGCCCTCGCCGCGTGCCGCAGCCCGCGCCAGACGATAAACCGCGCCATCACCGCCACCGGCCCCGGACCAGATGCGGTCAATGCCGGGAATGCCGAAGCTTTGACCAAAGCCGGCTGCCGCCAGGGCGAGGTCGCGATAGGCGGCATTGGCCCAGCGACCGGCACCGCGTTGATCGGTCATCAGCACCGGATCGGGGAAGGATTCCATCGCTTGGCCGGCCAGCATCGCGGCGCTGGGGGCCTGATTGCGGTTGATCCGCTTGCGCATGCTGCGGCCCGCCGTTTCACCGGCGGCAATCGCGTAGAGCACCAGAAAACCGATCGCCGCCAAGCCTGACAACAGGACAAAGCCCTGCCAGCCATCCTGGCCGGCCGCAAACAGGGCCGCCAGCGCCGCCAGGACGACAATGAAGACACAGACCCAGAAGGCGACGCGCCCGAAAGGCTTCGACCAGAAGGATTTGCGGCTTGCCGTGGTCTCGGCAGCGTTGTCTGCGGCGGGCAGTTCAGCCATGGGAGGCTCCAGCACGAATCAATCAATCAGGAGTACAGACTACTCGCTCGGCGCATATTGTGCGCGGCCACGCGAAAGTGACAGCACATAGCCGATAATCTTGGCAACCGCCTTGAAGTGATCGACCGGGATTTCCTGATCCAGCTCGGCGGTGGCGAACAGCGCCCGGGCCAAAGGCGGATCCTCGACAATCGGAATATCATGCGCCTTGGCGACCTCGCGGATACGCAAAGCCACCTCGTCGACGCCGAGGGCGAGACAGATCGGCGCGGCCGTCTTGCCCTGTTCGTAGAGCAGCGCGACGGCATAGTGGGTCGGGTTGGTGATGATCACGGTTGCTTCGGGCACCCGCGCCATCATCCGGCGCTGCGAGCGTTCATGGCGCAATTGGCGCAGTTTCGCCTTGACCATGGGATCGCCATCGGAATTCTTGTGCTCGTCCTTGATCTCCTGCTTCGACATCCGGTTACGCTTCATGAAGCTCTGCTTCTGGAAAGCGTAGTCAGCTGCCGCGATCAGCGCATAAACGACCAGACAGGCCAGTAGCAGTTCAATTGAGATTTTACGAACCAGGATCAGGATCGCCGAAACATCGAGACCGGGCATGCCGGCGAGCAATTCGCGCTTCGGCCACAGCACGACGAAGGCGGCGAGGCCAACGAGCCCCATCTTGCCGATCCCCTTGAGGAAGTTGGCGACGCCCTGCGGGCCGAAATTGCGCTTGAAGCCCTCAACCGGATTGATCTTGGACAGCTTGGGCTGGATCTTTTCGGTGGTGAAGATCATGCCCTGTTGCAAATAATGGCCCGCAAAACCGGCCCCGGCGAGCATCAGGATCGGGATACCAACGATGACCGCAACATGCCAGGCGGTCTGGCGCATCATCGCCATGATGGCGGTCGGCTCGACGGCGAAGGCGTCGGCCTGTTCAAGATAGACCACCAGCGTGCCGGCCAGATTGCGCGCCATCGGCGGGAACATGAAGCTGAGCAGGGCCAGACCGGCCGCAAGGATAAACCAGCCAGGGATTTCCTGCGATTTGGCGACATCACCCTTCTCGCGGGCATCGTCGAGCTTTTTCTGGGTTGGTTCTTCGGTTTTTTGACTTTCGTCTTCGCCTTCGGCCATCCCGTCCCCCTCAGTTCAGATCAATCGCGAATTGGCGCATGCGGTCGAGCCAGACCGCGCTCATGGCGCCAAGCGATATTGTGAGGATGAAGAGCCCGACCATGATGTTGGACGGCATGGCGATAAAGAATATCTGGGCCTGGGGCATCAGGCGCGAGAGCACGCCGAGCGCCAGGTAAAAGACCAATCCGAACACAATCATCGGTGCCGCGATCTGAACACCGAGTCGGAAGGCATCGCTTAAGGCCTGCAGCGCCCAAGCGGCGGCATCGGCCATTGGCGGCAATTCGCCCGGTGGGAAGACGAGGTAGGAATTGCTCGTCGTCAGCAGCAGAAGATGGTGCAGATTGGTCGCGAACATCAGGACCAAAAAAGTCAGATTGAGCAGGGTCGCGAAAATCGCCCCCTGCTGGCCTTGCGACGGATCGAAGGTCTGGGCGAAGGCGAGGCCGCTCTGCATGCCGATCACCTGGCCGGCGATGGCCGCCATCGACATCAGCATCCGCGCGATGCCACCAATCATCAACCCGATCAGCATCTCCCCCATCACCAACCCGGCCAATGGCAGCGGCTCAGCCGGCATGGGCGGCAGGGTGGGCGCAATGATCGGGCCAAGGATCAGCGCCACCAACAGCGCGAAGGAGAGCCGGATGCGCACCGGAATGCTCGGCTCGGCGAAGCCGGGCATCAGCATCAAAATTGTGCCGACACGAGCGAACACCAGCCCGGCGGCGAAGACCAGTCCTGGCAGATCGGGGATCATGGATTGACGATCCGTTGGACCACCTCGGCCATGAAGCCGGACAACAAAGCGCCCATCAGCGGCAGAAAGAGCAACATCGACACGAAAATGGCGATGATCTTCGGCACGAAAACCAGCGTCATTTCCTGAATTTGGGTCAGCGCCTGAAACAGCGCGATCACAATGCCCACCGCCAAACCGGTCAGCATGATCGGACCGGCCATTGCGAGAGTCAGCCAGATTGCATCGCGTGCAAAGTCGAGGACTTCAGGTCCGGTCACGTGTCTGGCCTTAGCGGGCAAAGAGAATCGGGGTTACGGTTAATTATGTTTACGCTTGGCCCGGGCACGTTAAGAAAGAGTCAATTTTCGACTTCCAAGGGGATCAACCGCCATGTCATTTCGATCAATGCTGGCCAGTACCAGCGCACTCGTTCTGCTCGCCGCCTGCTCGCCGCAGACTGCCGAAAATACCGCTCCGTCCGAGAGCGCCGCGACTGAGACGGCCGCCGCCGCGCAAACAGAGACCCAACGGCTCAACACCTGGTTCGACGAAGAGTTCAATGCCGAGCTCGCCTATCACCCGCTCTACAAGACCTATCTCGGCATGATCGACGACCTCGAGGCCTATGGTCAGTGGGAAGACCCTTCTGACGAGGCATCCGATGCAAGCCTGGCCCGCGAACAGGCAGCGCGCGATTACATGCACGCGAATTTCGATTTCGACGCGCTGACGCCGGACGCCCAGGTGTCGTGGCAATTCTTCGACTTCATCACGGACAATGATACCGCCCAAGCCGAGTTCCGCGATCACGGCTATATCTTCACCCAGTTTTTTGGACCGCACACCGATCTTCCCTCCGTACTGATCGGCTATCACCGCATTGCCAATGTCGACCAGGCCGAGGCCTATCTGTCGCGGCTCTCAACGCTGGGCGACCAGATCCGCTTCTATACCGAGCAGGCCGATGAGCGCGCTCAAGCCGGCATTCTGGCGCCAGCCTTTGCCTACCCGATCGTGATGGAAGCCGCCCAACGCATCATCACCGGCGCGCCCTTCGACGAGAGCGGCACGGATTCGCCCCTGCTGGCCGATTTCCGCGGCAAGGTCGATGCGCTCGATATCGACGAAGCGGCCAAGACGGCGCTGATTGATCGCGCCATCGCCGATCTCACCGACACTGTCGGGCCGGCCTATCGCGATCTGATCACGGTGATGGCCCGCCACAATGAAATGACCGGCGGCGAGAATAATGGCGCTTGGGCGCTGCCCGATGGCGATGCTTACTATCGCAGCCAACTGGCCAATTACACCACGCGCGACGACATGACGGCGGAACAGATCCACCAGATCGGTCTGGACGAGGTCGATCGGATTCACCTCGAAATGCACCAGATCATGGACCAGGTCGGGTTTGAGGGTTCATTGCAGGACTTCTTCGCTTTCCTGCGCACCGACCCGCAATTCTACTATCCCGATACGGATGCAGGCCGCGCCCGCTATCTGTCGGAAGCGACCAGCCTGATCGATCATGTGATGGAACGGGCGCCGCAATTTTTCGACCGCCTGCCGACCGGCCGGCTGGAAGTGCGCGCCGTGGAGCAATACCGTATCACGACCGCAACTGGCGCTTTCTATGAAAGCGGATCGCTCGATGGTTCCCGTCCTGGCGCCTATTACGTCAATCTCGCCCATATGGACGAAATGCCGGTCTACCAGATGGAGACCCTCGCCTATCATGAGGGCGCACCGGGGCATCACTTCCAGATCGCGCTGGCCCAGGAGCTCGAAGACACGCCGATGTTCCAGCGTCTGCAGGGTTATTCGGCCTATGCCGAGGGTTGGGGCCTGTATGCCGAGCATCTCGGCAAGGATATGGGCTTCTTCACTGATCCCTACCAGGATTTCGGCCGCCTCTCCTATGAAGTCTTCCGCGCCGCCCGGCTGGTCGTCGATACCGGCATCCACGAAATGCACTGGAGCCAGGAAGACGCCGTCAATTACATGCTCGAAAATACCGCCAATACGCGCGGCGATATCGAGGAAGAAGTGCGCCGTTACTTCGTCTGGCCCGGTCAGGCCGTGTCCTACAAGATCGGCATGATGACGATCCTGCAATTGCGCGAGAGTGCGCAGGCGCAATTGGGTGATGATTTCAACTGGGGCGAATTCCACGATGTCGTCCTCACCCACGGCTCGATCCCGCTGCCGCTGCTTGAACAACTGGTCAATGACTGGATTGCCGCCAAGCTCGCAGCCCGCAGCGCCAACTGATCCAACTGCGGCGGAGGCGCTTATCATCCCCGCCTCCGCCGCAACCCTCCCTGGCTAATCCTGCGGCACGCTGGGCTTGACCGAACCGGGTTAACCCCTGACCTTGCCGGTCGAGCAGGCTCTCTCCGGACAGCCCCAGTTACGACCGGCAGCGGACACAGCGTCCACGCAAGCCGGCAGGGAGGAATGATGCGTTCTATATTCATGGCACCGCTGACGGTGTCCCTGGTGGCCCTGATGGCGGCGTGTTCGCCGTCGCAACCCGCCGCGACGGGTAGCGCCGCGCCAGCACAACAGACCACCGAGGCCGCGCAGACCGAGACGCAACGGCTCAATGCCTGGTTCGCCGATCTGTTCGCACAGGATCTGGCGCGCTCACCGGAAACCCAGACCCAGCTGGGCCAAGTCGATGATCTCGACGCCTATGGGCGCTGGGACGCGGTTGACGATGCCGATGCCGCAGCGACCAATGATCGCCGCATCGAACGTCTCGACCACTTGCACAATAATTTCGATATTGACGCGCTCGAGGCCAAGGCGCGGGTGTCCTACCGCGTGTTTGAATATCTGCAGCAAACCGGGATCCGCAATTACGCCTTCCGTGACCAGCGCTATGTCTTCACCCAGATGTTCGGCCCGCATACCGGCATGCCGACCCTGTTGATCAGCCAGCACCGCATTACCAATACCGACCAGGCCGAAGCCTATATCCGCCGTCTCGATGGCATAGGCCCGATCCTGCACGAGCTGATGGATCAGGCTGAAGCGCGCGCCCAAGCCGGGGTGATCCCGCCACGCTTTGCCTTCACCTATCTGATCGACAACACCGCCCAGCTGATTGCCGGTGCCCCGTTTGACGACAGCGATAGCGTCTCGCCGCTGCTGGCCGATTTCACCGCCAAGGTAAATGCGCTCGAGATCGACGACGCCGCCAAGGCCGACCTGATTGCCCGCGCGACCACCGCACTGGTTGATGTGGTGGGCCCCACCTATAGAGACCTGTTGGCGATGTTCGAGCGTCACCGCGAAATGACCGATGATCGCGACGGCGCCTGGAAATTGCCGCGCGGCGAAGCCTATTATCAGGCCCAACTGGCCAATTTCACCACGATGGACGATCTGTCGCCGGAAGAGATCCATCAGACCGGGCTCGACGAGATCGCACGCATCCATGGCGAGATGCAGGACATAATGGACCGGGTCGGCTTTGACGGAACGATGGCTGAATTCTTTGAATTCATGCGCACGGACGAACAATTCTACCTGCCCAATACCGATGCAGGTCGCGCCGAATACATGTCGCGCATCGATGCGATCTTCGACCGCGTCCGCACCGTCTTGCCGGATTATTTCGACACCATGCCAAGCGGTGAACTGGTGGCCAGACAGGTCGAGCCCTATCGCGCCGCCGGCGCGCCGACCGCTTTTTACAACACCGGCAGCATGGACGGCACGCGTCCGGGCACTTTCTACGCCAATACGCTGAACATGCGGAACCTGCCGCTCTACCAGATGGAAACCCTCGCCTATCATGAAGGCATTCCGGGGCATCACTTCCAGCTGACCCTGGCCATGGAAGACACCGACGCGCCGATGTTCCAGCGCCTGCTCTATCTGCCGGCCTTTGGCGAAGGTTGGGCCCTGTATGCCGAGAGCCTCGGCAAGGATATGGGGATGTTCACCGACCCGTATCAGGATTTCGGCCGCCTCTCCTACGAGCTGTGGCGCGCTGGCCGGCTGGTCGTCGATACCGGTATCCACGCGATGCACTGGACCCGCCAGCAGGCGATCGACTATCTGCGCACCAACACCTCCTTTACCGAGGAAGAGATCACGCGCGAGGTCGAGCGTTATATCGTCTGGCCTGGCCAGGCGACCGCCTACAAGACCGGCCAGATGCGCATTCGTGCCCTGCGTGATTACGCCCAGGCCGAATTGGGCGACGCCTTCGATTACGGCGAATTCCATGATGTCGTTCTGACGAATGGCTCACTGCCACTGCCGGTTCTGACCGAATTGGTGAATGATTACGTCGCGGCCAAGCGCGCCGAAGCGACACCTTGAAGGGGAATGAAATGACGATGCTGAAACACCTTCTGACCGGCGCCGCGAGCGCTGCCCTGCTCGCCGCCTGCTCCGGTCCGGCCAGCGCGCCGCCCGCTGGCACCAGTGAAGCGGCCCAAGCCCCGGCCGAGCCGAGCGCCCAAGCGGTTGCCTCTGCTGAAACGGTGCGTCTCAACGCCTGGTTCGAAGAAGTGTTCCAGCGCGATGTCGACCGTTCGCCGATGCGCCAGACCTTCCTCGGCCGCAAGACCAGCTATGACCAGTGGGACGATGCCTCGCCGGAAACGGAACTGGAGGACTATCAGCTTGGCCAAGCCGATCTGGCTTACATGCAGGCGAATTTCGACTTCGACGCGCTCGACGACAGCGCCCAGATTTCCTGGCGCCTGTTCGAATACAATGCCGAGCGGGCAACCGAGGGTCAGCGTTGGGTCGATCACGGCTACACCTTCACGCAGCGTTCGGGACCGCACATGAATGCGCCGACCTTCCTGATCAATAATCACCGCATCGACAACACCGAGGACGCCGAGGCCTATATCGGCCGCCTGCGCAATATGGGCCCCTATCTCGACCAGAACATCGCCAATGCGCGCCGCTCACTGGCGCTCGGCATTTCCACCCCGCTCTGGACCTATCCGCAGATGATCCAGACAGCGCAAAACATCGTCACCGGTGCGCCGTTCGACGATGGCGCAGACAGCCCGCTGATGGCGGATTTCCGCAGCAAGGTCACGGCGCTGGACCTGCCGCAAGCCGAGCAGGACCGCCTGCTGGCCGAAGCCGCGACCGCGCTGCGTGATGTCGTGGCACCGGTCTATGGCCGTGTCATCGAACTGTTCGAGGAGGAGCAGGCGAGCGCCACCGAGGATGACGGGGTCTGGAAGAGCCCGGATGGCGGGGAATATTACAATTACCTGCTCAATGGCTATACGACGCTGGATATTTCCGCCGAAGAGATCCACCAGTTGGGCCTCTCCGAAGTCGCGCGCATTCATGGCGAGATGCAAGCCATCATGGACCAGGTCGGCTTCGAGGGCTCCTTGCAGGACTTCTTCGAATTCATGCGGACCGATCCGCAATTTTACTATTCCAATGACGAGGCCGGCCGCACCGCCTATCTCGCCGACGCCACCGCGCTGATCGACACGATGCGTGAGGCTCTGCCGCAAATGTTCGACACCTTCCCGCGCGCGGCGCTGGAAGTGCGCCGGGTCGAGCCTTTCCGCGAAGCTTCTGCTGGCAAGGCCTTCTATAACCGTCCGGCGCCTGATGGGTCACGGCCGGCCTATTATTACGCCAATCTGCGCGACATGGCCGACATGCCGACCTATCAGATGGAAGCGCTCGCCTATCATGAGGGCATTCCAGGCCACCACATGCAGCTGGCCATCATGCAGGAGCTCGAGGGCGTGCCGGCCTTCCGCCGCTTCGGTGGCTATACTGCCTATACCGAGGGTTGGGGGCTTTACAGCGAAAACCTGCCGCGCGATTTCGGCTTTTATTCCGACCCGTATTCCGACTTCGGCCGTCTGGCGATGGAGCTGTGGCGCGCCTGCCGCCTCGTGGTAGATACCGGCATTCACTATCACCAGTGGACGCGTCAGGAAGCGATCGATTATCTCGCCGAAAACACACCCAATCCGCAGGGCGATGTCGAGAACGCGATTGAGCGCTATATTGTCTATCCCGGCCAGGCCAATGCCTACAAAATCGGCATGTTGGAAATCCTGCGCCTGCGGGCCCATGCCGAGGCCGAGCTGGGCGACGCCTATGACATCCGTGCCTTCCACGATGCGGTCCTGTCAGAAGGTGCCCTGCCGTTGCAAATCCTCGACGAACAGGTCGAAGCCTATATCGCCGCCACGCCTCACTAGGCCCGGCGAAAGCACAGCATGAAAAAGGCCGTCCGAGCAATCGGGCGGCCTTTTGAATACGCGCTGTCTGCAGCCAGACTAGATCGGCATGCGCAGGATTTCCTGGTAGGCGCGGACCACTTCATCGCGGACGGCGACCATGGTTTCCAGCGAGATTTCGGCGGCCGAAACCGCTGTCGCGACATCGACCAGCTCGGCTTGGCCGGTCGCCGAGGCGGCGGTCATCTGCTCGGCATGGCCGAGCGAGCCGGAAGTGTTGTTGATCGCATCTGTGACCAGGCTGCCGAAATTGAATTCCGGGGCCTCGGCCTTGTCGTCACCACCGCCAGCAACATTCTGGGCGGAACGGATCGCGGCCTGATAGGCCTGTACTCCGGTGAGATCACCTGCCATGGGATTAATCCTTCAAACTCGTTCTGAGCCAGTTCTGCGACGGTTAGCGGCGCAGGAGATCAAGCGCACGCTCCTGCATGCGCCGGCTGTTTTCAATCATGTTCAGATTGGCTTCATAGCTGCGCATGGCTTCGCGCATATCCATCATTTCCACCAGCATATTGACGTTGGAGGTACGGATATAACCATCCGCATCGGCGGCCGGGTGGCCCGGATCGTATTCGAGTGTGAAGGCCGACTGGTCATGGGCGACATCACTCATCCGGACGCGGTTGACACCGGTGACGCGGTCAAGCTCATTGTTGAACACCGGGATCTGACGCTGATACGGATCGCCACCCGGCTCGCGCGCCGTCGAATCGGCATTGGCAATGTTCTCGGAAATGATCCGCATCCGGGCCGTCTGGGCCCGCATGCCGAAGGCCGAGACCTGCATGGCGTCTGAAGCGTTTCCCATCGTCTACTCTCCGCCTATCGGCCAGCCTGGCGGATCGCGGTGCGGATCAGGCCAAGGCTTTTCTGGTACAGACTGAGCGCGCTCTCATAGGCCATACGGTTTTCATTGGCCTGGACCATCTGCTCCTCGAGCACGACGGAATTGCCATTGACGGTGGTTTCGGAATCTGGCGCATCAACCGGCTGCCACTGCCGCACCGGCGAGCTCAAATTCGGCACACCGCCCCGGCCCTGCTCCGAACGCGGGGCTGAACGGGCTTGCATCTGTTCCTGCAAACTACGCTGGAAGTCATTCTGATCGAGATCCTTGGCGACATAGCCGGGCGTGTTCGCATTGGCGACATTTTCCGCAATCACGCGCTGACGCTGCGTGTGGAAATTCATCGATTGGGTCAAAAGCCCCAGTACGGGAACGTCATCGGGTCGCATGAGCGAATCGCCTTGTGATTAGGGTTCAGGCTGCGCCCGCACGGTTAACGCTGGCTTAACCGCATCGGCCCACAAGGCGAGATGAAGCAAAGCGTGGCCCCGTTCATGAACGACGTCGTCAATTTGAGCCAATATCTGCTCGCCCTGATGGTCCTGCTCGGCCTGCTCGGTGCGATGGGCTTCTTCGCCTATGCGGTACAGCGCGGCTGGATCCTTCAGGGCGTCACCGGCCTGCGCAGCTTGTCAGCAACGGCCCGACGCCTGGCGATCAGTGAAACCCTGATCGTCGATCCGCGCCGCCGCGTCGTCATTATCCGCTGCGACGGACGCGAACATGTACTGCTGCTCGGCGCCGAACGCGAGACCATCCTCTCCAGCACCGATGTGCCGGCGAAACCCGCATCAATCGACAGGGAAACCGGGCGATGAAAAAAGGCCTCTGGCTCTATCTCGGCCTGTTCGTGCTGGGCGCTGCCTTGCTACTGAGCGGCGGTGCGCAGGCGCAATCCATCACCATCGATACCGGCACTGAGGGCGGACTGACCGAACGCGTGCTGCAGCTGATCGCCCTGATGACGATCCTGTCGCTGGCGCCGTCGATTGTCATCATGACCACGAGCTTCGTGCGGATCACCGTCGTGCTGTCGCTGTTGCGCACCGGGCTGGGTCTGCAACAGAGCCCCCCGAATGCAGTCCTGGTCAGCCTCGCCATGTTCCTGACCGCCTTCATCATGGCGCCGGTCTTCACCCAGTCCTATAATGAGGGCATCGAGCCCTTGTTGAATAATGAGATCGAACTCACCGAAGCCTTCGACCTCACGACCGGCCCGGTCAAAACCTTCATGCTGATGCATACCCGCGAGGACGATCTCGGCCTGTTCATCGGCATGTCCCAAGGCGAAGTGCCCGAAACGCCCGCCGACGCCTCCTTCTTCGTCGTCGCCCCGGCTTTCATGATCTCCGAACTGCGCCGCGCGTTTGAAATCGGCTTCCTGCTCTTTATCCCTTTCCTGGTGATCGACCTCGTCGTCGCCTCGATCCTGATGTCGATGGGCATGATGATGCTGCCGCCAGTGGTGATCTCACTCCCGTTCAAGCTGATCTTCTTCGTGCTGGTTGATGGCTGGCGCCTGGTCACCGGCGCGCTGGTACAAAGCTTCGGCACGCTCAATTAGCGAGCCGGCGGGCCAAGCCGTAAACCCACCTGTTCGGACCACCGTCAGCCCCAACCCGGTCAGGCCGGGCCGCCACCATTATTGAAGCGGGCGCGGAAGGGTTCCATGAAGGCGTCGAGCGTATCGATGCGAGCAATGCGTGTCGCCATATCCGCAAAGCGGACATCGCCGGTCGGGATATCGTCATCGGTCAGAACCTCGAAGGCTGCGGCCCGCTCGGTGGTCGCCATTGCCTCGCCATAGCGGCGCCCGAGCCGGCCGGATGACACGCGGTCTCCCGCCATGGAGTAGGCAATCGCGGCGCGCACCAAATCGGTCTGTTCCGACGTTGTCAGCGGGGCATCGTCGAGATATCGATTGCCGAGAATGGATTCGAGCCGGCGGCCGGTATTGGGCCAGTCGCGCTGGGCCCAGGCGACATCGGCCCGCAGGCGCGCCGCGGCTGGCGACTGGTCATCTTCGATCAGCTCAAGCGCCTGCTCATGACGGCCCAGCTCGGACAGCGCCCGCGCCTCAAGCAGATAGCGTTCGTCAACCAGTTCGTCGGGCAAGCCGGCGACGCGGGAGCTGCGGATCGTGTTGAGCGCGTCCTCATAGCGATGGTCCATCAGATAGACCACCGCCAGATCGGTCGCGACACGGGCGCGAGCCGTCGGCTCACGCAGACGGTAGGTACAATCACCGCCCTCGCCAATGCGGTGGCATTCGACCTGGTGCTGCAACAATTCCGAAGCCGGGCCGAGCAGGTCGAAAGCGATCAGACGGTCGGCCAAACGGCGGATCATGCGGTCGCCGTCTGAGCCGATCGGCGCCAGATTCTGGTATTGGTAGAAGATCGCGACCGCTTCAACCGGATCCATCCGGTCGGCCTCGCCATCGAGGAAGAGGCGGCGGAAGATCGCCGTCATGTCCTCGCCGATCCGGCGGCCCGCTTCGGTGTCGGGAAAGCGCGACTGCGCCGTCGCCATGGTTTCGAGCCCGCGCGCGAAACTGCCAGACTGGACATAGAGCTCACCGAGCAGACGCACAGTGTCGAGTTCGATCGTGTCGCCACGCCAACGGAAGCGCAGATTTTCCAGCGCGTCGATGGCAGCATCGCGGGTGATGCGCCCTTCGGCGACCTGCACCCGGTAAAGCTCGTAGAGCGCATGCGCTTCAATCGGCGGAATGCCGGACTGGGCGAGCCGGTTAAAGCGGCGGACCGCCTCGTCAATATTACCGGATTCGGCTTCGATCCGCGCCGCGACATAGGCCGCGTGCTGGCGGGTGAGATTGTCGGGCTCGCCGTCATCGACGCGATAGAGATAATCCTGCGCCGCCGCCAGATCGCCCAATTCAAGCGCGGCACGGGCCTGAGCCACGGTAAAGCGCGACCGCCATTGCGGCGAATACTGGGCGGCAACCACTTGGCCGGCGAGCAGGCGCCGGCGGGCCTCCGGCCAGCGTTCCAAACCGAGCGCGATCATGCCACGCCACAGATCGGCCGCCGGATCGACCAGCAAGCTCGGATCGGCGAGGTAATCGGAAGCGTCGTCGAACCGGTGCATCATATAGGAGGCCACAGCCTGCAAGGAGCGAACGTGGGCGTCATTCGCCAATTGGGGTTCGCGGTCGATGGCCAGTTCGAGCATGCCGAGTGCTTCTGGCGCCATGCCGCGTGCGAGCAGGAAATGCGCCAGGTTGATGCGGCTTTCCGACGTGTCCTCGAGCGCCGATTGGCGCAGGCGGGCATTCCATGCCGACGTGAACGGCCCCTCGCCCTTCCAGGCGGCAAAGTCCATCATCGCCGGCGATGTGATCACGGGGGTCTCGGCATCATCCTCGCCAGTCGGCCCCGCCAGCGGCGTCAGGTTGAGACCGCCCGGCCGGCCAATTGCGGCGCCGGACCCGATCAGGGTCAATTCAAGATCTTCGGCCACAACTTCCACCGCGCCGGCATGGGCGGAGGGCAGCAAGGCCCCACCCACGAAGTCACGCCGCGACACCAAGCCCTGCACCGGGCCGACAGCGGTCACCACGGCGATGCGGTCGCCGATGACCGGATCATCAACCCAGCGGATCGAGCGGGCCCCGTCGAGCCCGATCAAAAGCCGGCCAGGCCGGCCGATTCTGGCATCACGCCGGATCTGGATCGGACGCGGCGGCGCGTCGATCCGGTCACTGAAAACGATAATCCAGCGGCCCTGGTCAATCCGCGCCTCGGCCTGGGTCACGCCGGAGGTCACCAGACGCAGGGCGGTATAATCAGCGCCGCGCATGACGCGCGATTGAAGGATATGACGGTCGGGCCCGTCGGGAAATTCGTCCAGCTGCAGCTCTGCAGCGGCATCGAACACGATCCAGATCGCATCACCGCGCCGGAACACGGCCGCACCTACCGGCGCAGCCCAGGGAAATTCGGCGCGCAAATCGCCATTCGCCTCAACCAGGCTGACATGAACGATGCCATCGGCAGGGACCGGGTTGATCGTCTGTTCGGTGGGCGATTCTGCCTCGGGAATGCTGGTTTCGACTGTTTCCGCCGTGGGCGTTGCCGCGGCGGGCTCAACATCGGGATCCAGCGTCAAATGTGCCGGCCCGGCCGGCACCGGCGCGGCGTCAGCGGTGGCAATAGGCTCCGCTTCAGCGACAGCGGGTTCGGGCGTCGGATCAGCAGCCGGACGCAGACTGTCCAGCAGCGCCGCCGCGCTGGGCGCAGCCGGATCGGGCAGATCGATATTGACGCGAGGCCCGTCATTCCAAGCCCGCGCTTGGACGCCGGGATCCAGTTCCAGCCGCAGGGTCCAGTCATTGCCGACGCGTTCCTGCGAGGCGCTGCGCAGAAAATTCGGCGGCGACCCCGCCAATCGTCCAAGCGAAATCTCGGCCGGTTCGGAAAAGCGAATATCGGCGATATTGCCGGACTGGCTGAGTTCAAACGGCACAGCGTGCGGCCAGATTAGCTCGATGCGAGTGTATTCGGTCGTCTGACCCACGCGATACTGGACCGGGACCGGATCAAGCGGCGGCGGCCCGGCCGGTGTGTTGGCGGCAATCTCGGCGGCGCGGGCCGCTGCCTCCCGTTCGGCCTGCTCGCGCGGCGAAATGATCGGGGCCAAAGCGGGCGAGCCCGGCGGCGCCAGATCAATCGCGATCTGGTCATAGCTGGACGAGGTTTGGGTTTCGACCGGGCCGGTCAGGGCGATCCGGATCGTTGCGCCGTCCGTATCGAGCCGTGCCCGCGCGGCCAGCGGGCCGATATCCTCCGCCAAGGCTGAGACATCCGCCTCCAGCGGTTCACTCAAGGTAATGACCAGCACGGAATACTCGATCGCAACCGTCGCGGTCGGATGCACTTCAGCAGCACTGTCTTCGTAATCAACGATGACGCGCGCAGTTGCGCCACTGCGCTCGACCCGAATATCGGCAACGGTTTGTGCCAGTGCGGTCGTGCTCAGGATCAGCGCGAGCAGCAAGCCGGACAGGACGGCGATATGGCTAGCCGCCTTGGGCAATCCGCGCCTCCAGCTCGGCCACAGTGTCGGGGAGATTGCTGCGCGCAGCCATCCGTTCGGTCAGAGCGGCGGCGGCTGGCGGTGTCATTTCAGCGAGAATTCCTCCGAAAGTGCGCTGTGACATGCGCGAGGCAATCTGCAATTGGGTGTCGAGATCAAGGCTGGCAATCCGGGTCGCGGCATCGCCGGCATCCATGGCTGCATACCAGACCACGATGGCATTCATGTCCTCGGATTCGCGCTGCGTCAGCTGACCCGACAAGGTTTCGATCTGGGTGCGCAAATCATTGAGCTCGCCAATTTTGCCGTCAACGCGTTGCTCCATGGCCTGCATCAGGGCTTCGCGCGTTTCCAGTTCGCTCTCGCGCTGGTCGAGTTCAACCGAGCGGGCACGCAGACGGTAGATCACCCGTTCTTCATCGGCGGTGCGTACACCGCGCGAGATACGGTCGGCAAAGGCCGGGTCGCTGGCCGTCGGATCGACCGGCTCAGGCTCTGGCGCGGCGGGTTCCAGCGTGATTGGTCCGATCGGCGCGGCTGTGGCAGCGTCTGGTGCCGGCTCGCTCGTCTCACCCGCCGCATCGGCGGCTGGCTGTTCCATCGTCGAGGCATAGGCCTGCCACAAATCGGCGGCACCATTGGCCACAGTGATCGCTTTGATGGCGAATAGGCCGCCCATCAAAATGGCCAGGACAGCGAGCAGGCGGATCGGTTCACGCATCACGAATCTATCTCACATCCTTAAGGCCGTTGATCACGGATGAGCCAGCCCCTTCGGGGAAAATCTCGGAAGCGCGGCGACGGTGTGGCCGGCGCGAAATAGTGTCGGCGGCGCGGTCCGCCTGTCCGGTCATCAGGCGCAATTCCTCGGCCAGGACGCGGGCTTCGCGAACGCGGCCTTCGAGCACTTCGCCCGACTCGGTGGTGGCGCGCTCGAGTGCGGCCAGACTGGCGCGGGCCCGATCAGTGGCCTCATTGAGCGCGATCACGCCTTCGCGGACCCCGTCCTGGCCGCGCTTGAGCGCGTTCAGGCGGCGATCGACCCGCCAGCACATAATGACGGCCACCAGCAACAGACCGGCGACCAGCCCCTCGAAAATCAATCCTGCGAGTGTCATGCGAACCTCATCATTGCTTTCTTGGCGACTGGCGAGAGCGGACCGCTCAGACGCAGGGCGACACTGTGGCCGAGTCGGCCCATCCGACCGCGCGTCAATGGCACATTGCCGCAGCGCAATTCGACTTCACTGGTCGGCGAGGCATCCAGGAAGAGCGTGTCGCCAATCTTGAGATCCATCACCATGCCGAGCGTGACGCGCTGTTCGTCGAGCACGGCCTGGACTTCCATCTTGGTCGACCACAACTCGGTGGCGAGGTGGCCCTCCCAGATATTGTCGCGGCCGAATTTCTCGCCCATGAATTGCTGCAGCAGCATTTTGCGGATCGGCTCAAGCGTCGCATAGGGCAGCAAAAGCTCAATGCGTCCGCCACGATCTTCCATATCGATCCGCAGCTTGACCAGGATGGCGGCATTGGCCGGGCGGGCGATGGCGGCGAAACGCGGATTGGTCTCGACGCGCTCGAGATCGAAATCGACCTCGGTCAGCGGCTGGAAGGCCTGTTTGGCATCGCCAAGCACGACCTCGATCATCCGCTGGACCAACATGCGTTCAATCGTGGTGTAGGGCCGCCCCTCGATCCGCATCGCGGACGTACCGCGGCGGCCACCGAGCAGCACGTCGACGATGGAGTAGATCAGGTTGGAATCGACGGTCAGCAGGCCGTAATTATCGAGCTGCTTGGCGCGGAACACCGCCAGGATTGCCGGCAGCGGAATCGAGTTGAGATAATCGCCGAACCGGATCGAGGAGATATTGTCGAGGCTGACCTCGACATTGTCGGAGGTGAAATTGCGCAATGAGGTCGTCATCAAACGGACCAGCCGGTCGAACACGATCTCCAGCATCGGCAGACGCTCATAGGAGACGAGTGCCGAATTGATGATTGCGCGAATGCCCGACTTGTCGGCCGCGTCATCGTCAGAGAGCGAGAAGCCCAGCAGGCTGTCGATCTCGTCCTGGTTGAGGATACGCTCCGCGCCGCCGCCTGCCTGGGGCAGGTCGCTGGAATCGTCGTCACCGCCAACCATGGCCTCCCATTCGGAGGCGAGATCGAGATCATCGCCATCCTCGGCCATCGCTTCCCATTCGGCAGCGAGCGCATCTTGGTCCATATCGTCAGACATGCAGTTCGGTCCTAATCGACAATCATGAATTCCTGAATCAGAACCGCGTCAGCGTGTTCCGGTTCGATGGCGAGATTGACCCGCCGCAATAATTCCAGCCGCACCCGGTGCATCCCGGCCGAGCCATAGAGGTCGTCCTCGCGCAGCTCACGCAGAAACATGATGAACTGGTCCATGATCGGGTCGATGTGCGCATCGATGACCTGGCCAAATTCGGCATTGGAGGATTCCAGTGTGATCTTCAGCATCACCGTAACCGGACGGCCATCAGTGGAGCGGATATTGGTGATGATCGGGTCTTCGGCGCCGTCGGCATTGCGCAGCGGGAAGTAATAGGCCTGAGCCTCATGTTCCGGTTCTGCCGCTGCTGGCGCGGCAGCCATCACCGGTTGGCCATGATCATCAAGCACCGGCTCGCCATGTTCATCAAGCATCGCCACCTGGGCGGCTTCTTCTTCGCCGCCACCGGCAAACATCATGAAGCCGGCAACGCCCGCCAGAAGCAGAATGATCGCTGGCAGACCGATGAACAGCCCAAGCTTGAGCAAGCCCATTTTCGGCTTGGCTTTGGCTTCGCCGTCTTCTTCTTCGTCTTCATTTTCTTCCGGATCGTCGGCCATGACGGTCTCCTGCAAGGGAATCGCTTTGCATGATTAACGGTCAGCGCGGTTAACACTCCGTAGCATTCGCACCGGAACCGGCAATTCCTGCCCAGTTGCCCGGACAGGATTGCCCTCATCAGACTGCCACCTCCGGGCCAATACCGCTGCAAGTCATTGATATATCCAAATATTAACCTTGGCACGCTGGATGCAACGACTTGGGTTGGCGCCGCAGACCGTGGCGAACACCGGCATCCAGAATGGAATATGCCCATGGATAATACCCTGATGATCGGCCTCTCGCGCCAAATGGCCCTGCGCCAAGCGATGGATGTGGTCGCCAATAACATCGCCAATGCCAATACGGCGGGCTTCAAGGTCGAATCACTTTTGATCGACAATGAGACCGCCCCGACCGCCCAACAGGATGACGGCCCGACCAATCTTCAATTCGTTGAAGCCTGGGGCATGGGCCGCGATTTCCGCCAGGGCGAGCTGAACGTCACCGGCCGCCCGCTCGATGTCGGCATTGAGGGACAGGGCTTCTTCGCCGTCACCGTGAATGGCGCCGAGCAATACACCCGCGACGGCCGTTTCCGCCTCGACCAGACCGGCCAGCTTACCGCCCATGACGGCGCGCCGGTGCTCGATGCCGCCAGCCGCGCCCCGATCATGCTCAACCCGTCAGCGCAGGCGACCACGATCACCGACAACGGCACCGTGATGCAGGACGGGGTCGCGATGGGAACCATCGGCGTGTTCGAAGTCGCCAATCTCGCCGGGCTCTCCAAGCAGGGCAATGGCCGCTACGTCCAGACCGACAATTCCGATGGCCGCAATGAGCCGCAGGCGGCGCTTTCGCCGGTCATGCACCAAGGCTTTGTCGAGGCGTCCAATGTCCAGCCGATCATCGAGATGACCGACATGATGACCATCATGCGCAGCTATCAGTCCGTCTCGAAATTCATCGAACAAGCCGAAGACATCAGCCGACGCGCCGTTGAGCGCCTCGGTCAGGTTTAAAGGGAAAGAGGACCGATATGCGCTCTCTCATGACAGCCGCCACGGGCATGCAAGCCCAACAGCTCAATGTCGAGGTCATCTCGAACAATCTGGCCAATATGAACACAACCGGGTTCAAGCGGCAGCGCGCCGAATTCCAGGACCTGCTTTACCAGAACGTCCAACAGATGGGCACCGCCTCCTCGGACGCCGGCACCATCGTGCCGACCGGCATCCAGGTCGGGCTCGGCGTCCAGACCGCCTCGATCTATCGCATCACCGAACAGGGCTCGCTGACCAATACCGGCAACCCGTTCGATCTGGCGATCAATGGCGATGGCTATTTTCGCATCCAGATGCCGAACGGCAGTGATGCCTTTACCCGCGCCGGCAGTTTCGCCGTCAGCCCGCAAGGTGAGATCGTCACCGCCGACGGCTACACGGTCGCGCCCGGCATCGTCATCCCGCAGGGCGCCCGCAGCGTTGCGATCAATGAACAGGGGCAAGTCCAGGCATTGCTCGACGGCCAGACCAACCCGCAAACGGTCGGCCAACTCGAACTCTCGACCTTCAATAATGAAGCCGGCCTGGAAGCGATCGGTAACAACCTCTTCCTCGAATCCGCCGCCTCCGGCTCGGCCGCGACCGGCACGCCCAGCTCACCGGGTTATGGCTATGTCATGCAGGGCTTTGTCGAGGCGTCCAACGTCAATGCGGTGACCGAAATCACCTCGCTGATCCAGGCCCAGCGGGCCTATGAAATGAATGCCCGCGTTATTACCGCATCCGACGAAATGATGTCCGCCACCTCGAACCTTCGCTAGGAGGACTGATTGATGTTCCGCGCCAGCTTGCTCGCCCTCGCCTGCCTCACCACGGCACCGGCCCTCGCATCCGAGCCCGTCTTCCTGCGTCAATCGCTGGTCGTCGAAGGCTCACAAATCACCCTCGGCGACGTGTTCGAAATGGCCGGGCCGGAGGCCAACACCGTCCTCGCCCGCTCGCCCGCTCCGGGGGCGCGTCTGGCGCTCGACGTCAATTATGTGCGCCAGATCGCGGCCGATCACGATCTCGACTGGGCCAATGCCAGCGGAATGCTGCGCCTGACAATCACCCGCGCCAGCCGCGTGCTGGATGCCGACGCGCTGACCAGCATGATCGAAGGCGAGCTAATGGCGCGCGAGGGTGGCCATCATGAAGTCCAGCTCGCCAATTCCAATCTCGCCCTGCACGCGCCGGTCGATACGGTTGGCGCGCCCCAGATCGGGACCTTCAACTACGATCCGCGCTCGGGCATGCTCAGCGCCGACATCATCGCATGGGACGGTGCCGAACCGGTCCGTGTGACCGGCCGCGCTTATGAGACGATCGACATTCCCGTGCTCGACCGCCCCATCGCCGCCGGCGAAATTGTCTCCGACAACGACGTCCGCTGGGTCTCCCAGCGCAGCGACCGGGTTCGCCCCGATTCAGTGCTCAATCCCGACGACATCATCGGTCATCAGGCCCGCCGCGCCCTACGCGCCGGGGAAGCTTTGCGTGGGTATGACCTGCAACAGGCGATCCTGGTCAATCGCGGCGATCTGGTGACGCTGGTGTTTGAAGCGCGGGGCATCCAGCTCAGCGTTCGCGCCCGGGCGATGGAAAATGCCGCCGACGGCGAGAGCGTCCGCTTCGTCAATCTGCAATCAAACCGCACGGTTGAAGCCATGGTGGACGGCCCCGGCCGCGCCCGCGTCTTCGCCAGCCCTGCCGCCAGCTTCTAGGCTTTGGAGACCCTCATGATCCGCAAAATAGCCACCCTCGTCATTGCCTGTATCGCCCTGCAGGCCTGCGCCGCCACCGACCGCTTGGCACAAGTCGGTCGCACACCAGCCATGACGCCAATCGAAAACCCGGCCGTGCTCGCCGGCACCGGACCGTCGCAAATCCCGATGCCTGTCATGCCGGGCCGGCTGCCTGCCACCCAGACCAATTCACTCTGGAGCGCCAATTCGCCAACTTTCTTCGGGGACCCGCGCGCTGCACGCGTCGGCGATATCCTGACAGTCAAGATCGATATTTCCGACAGCGCACAGCTCAACAATACGACCAGCCGTTCGCGCGATGCGTCGGAAGATTCCGACCTGACCCAGTTCTTCGGACTTGATCTGACCAATGTGTTTGGTAGCAGGGTCGACCCGACCTCGCTGACCAGCCTCGGCTCGGCATCGTCCACCACAGGCACCGGTACGGTCAATCGCGGCGAATCCATCTCGCTGACCATTGCCGCCATCGTCACCCAGGTGCTGCCGAACGGCAACCTGGTGCTCGCGGGACGTCAGGAAGTGCGGGTCAATAACGAGGTTCGCGAACTTCTGATAAGCGGTATCGCGCGGCCACAGGACATTGGTTCCGACAATACGATCAGCCACACCCAGATCGCCGAAGCCCGGATTTCCTACGGTGGACGCGGACATCTCTCCGAAGTCCAGCGTCCCAGCTATGGCCAGGAACTCTACGACATCCTGATGCCGTTCTAGCCGGCACCCGGCAACCGAATACCGGCCCGTTTCCGCAGATTGAATTCACGGAAGCCGGCCCGGACAGTGATCCCGCCACCATCGGGCTCATCTGGGCCGTTACGAGCGATCGTGGCGGCCCTCTTTTTTGGGCAAATTACAGAACTGCAGCTGGATCAATCGTCGCGGTGGACGCGTTCCTTGCGCTCGTGGCGCTCTTGCGCTTCGAGGCTGAGGGTCGCAACCGGGCGGGCGTCGAGCCGGGCAAGGCTGATCGGCTCGCCGGTATCCTCGCAATAGCCATAGCTGTCGTCTTCGATCCGGCGCAGGGCGCTGTCGATCTTGGAGATCAGCTTGCGCTGGCGATCACGGGCCCGCAATTCCAGCGAACGATCCGTCTCGGTCGAGGCGCGGTCGGCGATATCCGGCAAAGCGCCCTGGTCTTCCTGAAGGTTGGACAGGGTGGATTTGCTCTCACGAAGGATATCTTCCTTCCAGCCAATCAGCTTGAGGCGGAAGTATTCCTTCTGCCGCTCATTCATGAACGGTTCGGCATCGCTGGGCTGATAGCCCGCCGGGAGTTCGATTGATTCAGATTCCATCATCGCCTTCCACTCAACTCTAATCAGCCAACAGGCTCTCCCCCAGAAAGCGGGCGGAGCATATTCGCGGTAATCGGTGAGTCAACGCACTGACGCTGTTCACCCGCGCGCTGCACCTAGCAATTATCTGACCAAATTGGGAAAGCTTCGGCAGCAGACCGGGAAAACCGCGGTCCGTTTCAGCCGAATTTGGCGAGCTCGACGGCCGCACGGATCTCGACCTCGTCTAGCGCGGCTTCAAGCCCGGCATCATTGGTGTCGTCACGCCGCGTCTGCAGCAAGTTCATCAGGGCCACGAGTTTCGATTTCGGCAGTCCGCCCTCCAGCAGGGAGAGCTTCAGCTCATCGAGCACGTCGAGCAGGTCCATCGCCCGGCCCGTGGCCTGTTTGCGCGCCCCGGTGAAGTCGCCAACCGACTGAAGTGCCAAAATGGCATCGACCGAGTTGACGCCCGACATCGGTGCCGTCGCCATCGCGGCCGAGGATTGCGCCGCCTGCTCGAGCGAAAACGAGTCGCCGCCAGTCCGCGAACCGGCGGTTTTCTTGCCGGAAGAAACTGAACTCGATGAGCGGGGTCCGGTGACTTTCATGAAGAGAATCGCTTCCTGTTCGATACAGATCAGGGATGCGCTGCCGCCGTTAACAGAGCCTTAATCTCGCGCGCCTACCCGGCAATTCCTGCCCGGCGAATGGAGCAACCGGCGAGTTTTACCGCCTTCGGTGCCAATGCGCACCTCCCGTAAATTACTGATTTAATAGAGATAATATTATATCTTCCGCCAACGGGACTGGCACATCATTCGCAAGGCTTCAAGAGAACCATTTCGGAGACTGCAAAATGCGTCTGTTCATCGCCATCCTGACGGTCTGCCTGATATCGGTGCCCGCGCTCGCCTCGTCCCGCATCAAGGACATGGTCGATGTCGAAGATGTCCGCGATAACCACCTGGTCGGTTACGGCCTCGTGGTCGGCCTCGATGGGACCGGCGACTCGCTGCGCAATTCCAGTTTCACCAACCAGTCGCTCAACGCGATGTTGGAGCATTTCAACGTCAATACCCGCGATGCCAATCTGAACACCCGCAATATCGCCGCCGTGATGGTCACCGCCACCCTGCCGGCCTTCTCGTCCCAAGGCTCGCGCATCGACGTCACCGTCTCGGCCATCGGCGATGCCGGCAGCCTGCAGGGCGGAACCCTGATCGGTACACCGCTATTTGACAGCCATGGACGCGCTTGGGCCGTTGGCCAGGGCACGTTGACCATTGGCGGCTTCTCCGCCAGCGGCGACGGTGCCTCGGTGACACGCGGCGTTCCAACCAGCGGCCGCATTGCCAATGGCGCCTTGGTCGAAAACCCGTTTGATGGCACGGGCGTCGATCCTTGGCAGGAGATTGCCAACCGGACCTCCCTGCGCCTGTCGCTGCGCAATCCCGACTTCACCACCGCCCACCGCATGGCCGCCGTAATAAACGCTTTCATGGGCGGCCAAGCGGCCCGCGCGACCAACCCGTCGACGGTCGAGCTGACCCGCCTAGCCTCCTATCGCGGTGACATGATTGATCTGCTCTCGGAAGTCGAACAATTGCGAGTCCAGCCCGATCAACCCGCGCGCATCATCATTGACGAAAACACCGGCACCATCGTGATGGGCGAAAATGTCCGCGTCTCCACCGTCGCGATCGCCCAGGGCAATTTGACGATCACGGTTCGCGAGAGCCCGATCGCCAGCCAACCCGCCCCCTTCTCCGATGGTCAGACCGCCATTCTGCCTCGCACCGACTTGACCGTATCTGAGGATGCCTCCCAACTTGGCGTTCTCGATGGCGGCGTCTCGCTCAGCGAACTGGTTGATGGGCTCAATGCGCTCGGCGTTACCCCGCGCGACATGATCACCATTTTGCAATCCATCAAGGCCGCCGGCGCACTGCAGGCCGAGATCGAGGTTCTGTAATGGAGAGCCTGCTCGATTTTCAGCTCAACCAAGCGCTCGGCGCCTCGCGTTCTGGCGGCGTCACGCCCCAGGCCAGCGGCACGACGCCCGACTCAGCCCGCGCTGCGGCCGAGGATTTCGAATCCGTCTTCCTCGCCCAGATGATGGAAGCGATGTTCGCGCAAGTCGGCCAAGATGATCCATTCGGCGGCGGACCGGGCGACAATGCCTTTCGCGGGATGCTCAACGAAGAATACGCCAAGGTGATGTCTCAGGCTGGAGGGCTTGGCCTGTCTGACCGTCTGACCACGGAAATCCTGCGCTATCAGGAAGCCGCCGACAGTCAGAATGGTGAACCGGCCGGCGAGTTGACCGGCGAACAGGGCGGAGAGAGCCAATGACCGAACTCGCAGCGAGAAACGGAACCGAGCGGGCCGAAGCGCTCTTGCGTCTGACAGCCCGCCTGACCGATCTCATTCGTAACGAAACCCAGATGTTCCAGCGCCGTCGGCCGCAGGACGCGGTCAATTTGCAGGCCGAAAAAACCAAGCTCGCCAATATCTATCGCAACGAAGTCGCGCGGGCGAAGGCTGAGCCGTCGCGCTTTGCCGGCACGCCGGCCCATGTCAAGAATGCGCTGCGCCAGGCGACCGAAAGCTTCCACACCGCCTTGGCCGAAAATGCCCGTGCCGTCACGGCGATGAAAATCATCACAGAGGGCGTCGTCCGCGCCATCGCCGACGAGGCCGCCCGCCAGCGCAGCACCGGCAATGGCTACGGCCCCAGCGCCGCTCAACGCCCGCAACAGACGCGCGGCCTGTCGATTGCGCTGAACCAGACGGCTTAGGTCGCACGACGCAGCTTCCGTCCCGGTTCACCGGTGGAAGGAAGCGCGGCGCTGGATTATTTTGAAATCTGAATCCTGACCGGACGCGTTAGTAATACCCGCCACTGCTCGAGCCGCCCAAGCGTTCCAGTCCGGCAGTGTAGTTGGCCAATCGCGCTGTGAGATAGGCCGGCACAGTGCCGCCGCGCTTGCCAGGGCCTCCATTAAGCAGATCGGTCAGCGAGGACGGCGTCGTCAGCTCGCGATAGGAGCGCTGAACGATGGTCATCGCATGGCTGATCGCGTCAAAGGCGGTCTTGGATGTGTCCTTGTCCGACAGGCTCATCAACGTCGGCAGATCCATCGCGAACAACGGCGGTGCATCGGCGGTTGCATCCTTGTTGAGCAGCGAGGCCTTTTTGACGATCGCGCCCGGTGCCATGCCGAGCGCCTTGAGCAGATCGCGGCCATCGGCGCCGGCGAACAGCTCGATCGTCGAGCCTTCTTTCGGCGAAATGCGCAGCGCATCGCCATTGGTCGCGCGTCGGACATCGGCAGTCCCGTCGAGCACCAGGGCCGCATTAATTTTGAATGTGAGCTGGCGCATCGTGTCGTTGGCGTCGATTGAAATCTTCTCACGGCGGCCACCATTCACGGAGATATAGAAGAAATCGCCGTCGCGCGCAGCGGTCCGGTCGGTGACAACGCGGCTGTCGGAATAGGTCAGCGTCCCGGCCGGCAGCCCCATCGCGTCGAGCACGGAATCGCCACCCGCGACGACGGAGACGCCGGTCGCCTCGCTGACGCCATTGCGGCCGCTGAGCTGGGTGGCCCAGTCGAGCACCCCGTCAACGGCATTGAAACTGGCGGCGAAGGCATCGCGCGATCCCACAAGGGTCTGGCCGGGCAGAGAACCGGTAGTCTTGCCGGCGAGATAAACCTTGGTGCCATCGAGAGTGATGGCGTTGGCCGTCTCGTCTTCGGTGGAACCGAGAAAGGTGGTGTAATCGACGGTCGGCGCGGCTCCATCTGTCATCTTGACCAGGAAGGCATCGCGCGCGCCGCCGGAATAGGCGTTGATCGGCGCACTGGGAGCGAAGCTGCCCTCGGCCGAACCCGCAATATAGACATTGGTGCCGTCAACAGCGACATCGCCGATACGGCCAGCGCCCAGAGCACCCAGCGATTGGGTCCACAGTGCAGCCCCCGCCAGATTGGCCGCGTCGAGTTTGCGGATCACACCGACACCGTCTTCCTGGCTGGCAATGATCAGATTTCCGTCCGACGCCATCGTGATCGACGAAATTGATTCATCGCCAGCGCCGCCAATGCGCGTGGTTGAGAGCGTAGTTCCGCTGGCATCGATCGCACGCAAATAACCGTCACTGACGCCTCCAAGATGGCTGGCGCCACCGAAGGCACTCGCGGACTTGCCAGCGACATAAACCGTGCCGTCGGCCGCGACGGTTACCGCATTGGGCTGGTCGTCGCCATTGCCGCCAAAGCGCGACAACCATTGCTCGACACCATTGGCATCGTATTTGGCGACAAAACTGTCCTTGCCGCCGACATCGGTCGTCGTGCCGAGCACGCCCTGCACGACGCCGGCCACGACGACATTACCACTTCCATCGACCGCAACAGTGGTCGCGCTGGCCTCGGCTGCGGCCCCAAGCACGCGGCTCCACACCATCTTGCCGGTTGAATCATACTTGGCCAGCACCATATCGTGCGCGCCCTTGATCTCTGCGCCGCCAAGCGCTGCCGAGGTCGTACCGACCACGAAGACGCTGCCATCGGCGGCGGTCGCGCTGGATTTGATCTCCAGCGGATTGGTCGTTTCCTTGGGGCGGGTCTCGCCCGGCGCGCCGCCGACGACGGGCACTTCAGTCGTGTCGGGCGCCGCCTCAAGCCGTGTGGAGAACGCGGTCGTCGGCGCGGCTGCGGCCAGATCGGTCAGTTTGACCACCTGGCCTGCGGCGCCATCGTTCAAACCGGACGTGCCGGCGAGATAGATGGCGGGGCTGCCTGCGACGGCACTGAAGCTGACAACCTCGGTGGAAATACCAGTGATCTTGAAGCCGTAATCATCGCCCGGGATGATGTTGTTTTCATCCGGCGTGCCCAGCTTGACGCGTGAGAAGCGCGTCAGCACTCCAGCGGCATCGAGCGCGGTATTGATATGCGCCGCGACATTATCCATCGAGCGCGTCGTCGTGCCCATATCGGCCAGATTGATCGCGATATTCTGCGTCACGCCATTCTTCTTGACCGCGACAGTGAACTGAACATTGCCGGTCAGACTTGCGACTTCGGCATCAAACGCGCCAGTATGGACCTTGCCGGTGACATAGACCGACTCGCCACGGCTGATCGCGACCGTGCTGTCAGCGCTGGAAACCTGCTTGCCCTTAAGCAGGGCAAGCCCGTCAAGCTTCATCGAATCATAAAAGCTGTCGAGCTGGGCCAAGCCTTCGGCAAAGCGGGTACTGATGAATTTGCGATCACTGTCGGAGACCGTCTTGTCCATCGCCTTTTCGGCCAGCGAAGACAGGGTTTTCAGTCCGACATAGAGATCAAACAGCGCCTTGTAATCATCCGGCGCCTTGAGGTCGGAGAAGGCGCTTTTCTTGGTGTTGAAAAACTCACCGCTGGCGAGCACGCCGCGGCGTAATTCCTCGATCGATCCGGTCTTGCTGGTGACATCCCAGGGCGGGGTCACGCCGGCGGCAGCCTTTTGATTGGCAGTGCTGGTCTGAGGCGCGAGATTGGACGCTTGCGACGTACTGAGTTTGGACTGGTACCAGCCATTCAGTACCGAAAAATCCAACCCGTAAACGGCCACAACGCGAAATCCCTCTGATCCAAGCGTTCACGCTAGTCCCAGAGTGCGAAGAAAGTCTTGCCGGGAAGGCTTAAATGCGCCCGATCAGGCGGCATCACGCAAGGCGGTCGGGGCGCTAACGACCTCGGCCCACTGCGAATCGCCGAGCCGGCCCAGATCGAGGCGGCCGGCATTGATCGCCACCAGGTCGGGGCGACGCAGACACAGGGCGGCCAGCTGGGCCGCCGACGCGGTCGCCGCAGCCTCACCCAGCTCGGCATAAACCGCTTGGAAAAAGGCCAGGTCCTCGGCGTAATCGAGCGTCCAGCGCAGTCGCTCCAGACCCTGCCCTGGCCCAACCAGACAGGCGTGGTGCAAATGCGGGTGCTGGCGCAGCCAAGGCGTGACGTGTTCACGATCACCTGGCTCGTTCGCCAGCCGATCGGCACGATAGAGCAGGACGGCGGGGAAAACTTCGCAATCGAGACCGTGCGGAAACTGGGCCGGCATCGAATTGCAGGCATAGTCGGCATGGGTCGCGTGCAGCAGATCCACGACACGGTCGCAGATCTGCGGGTCGATGAAGGGGCAATCGCTGGTGACGCGCATAATATATTCGGCGCCACAATCACGCGCCGCTTTGGCATAGCGCGACAAGACATCGCTCTCCGATCCGCGGCTGACGGCATAACCCGCCGCGCGCGCCGCATCAGCGACAACATCATCGGCATGGGTATCGGGGATCGCGGCGATCACATGATCGGCCCCGGCGATACGGGCGCAGCGGTCGAGCACGCGTGCCAGCGCTGTTTTGGATCCAAGTGGATTGAGGATTTTGCCCGGCAGGCGGGTCGAGCCGAAACGGGCTTGAACGATGATGGCGAGGGTCATGGCCGGCCTCGAAAAGTCGTCTGTTGAAACTTGATTGTTACAGTGTCGGCGCGGCTCTCCTAACGCCTCGTTAACCGCTGCAGCCCAGCGTCAAGGCCGACAGGCGAATCAAGAGACTCAACATGGCCGAAACTCCGATTGACCCCGATGCTATCGAACAGATGGTGATGAGCCGCAGTTTTCACGAACCGCGGATCGATCTGAACGGCAAGTCGATTCTGATCACTGGCGGCACCGGCTCATTCGGCAAGCGTTTCGTTGAGACGATCTGCCGTGAATACAAGCCACGCAAGCTGATCGTCTTCTCGCGCGACGAGCTGAAACAGTATGAAATGGCGCAGCAATTCTCGCCGAACGACTATCCCTTCCTGCGCTATTTCATCGGCGATGTGCGCGATGAATCGCGGCTGGACCAGGCGATGCGCGGCGTCGACATCGTGATCCATGCCGCAGCGTTGAAGCATGTACCGATCGCCGAATACAATCCGTTCGAATGCATCAAGACCAATGTGATGGGTGCCGAGAATGTCGTGCGCGCGTCGATCAAGTGTGGCGTCAAACATGTCTGCGCCCTGTCGACCGACAAGGCCGCCAACCCGATCAATCTGTATGGCGCCTCAAAACTGGCGGCCGACAAGATCTTCACCGCTGGCCAGCATATGGGCGGCGCCGATGGCCCGATCTTCTCGGTCGTACGCTATGGCAATGTCGTCGGCTCGCGCGGCTCGGTCATTCCTTTCTTCCGCAAGCTGATCGCAGACGGCACCGACCATTTGCCGATCACAGATCCACGCATGACGCGCTTCTGGATCACCATCGAACAGGGCGTCAATTTCGTGCTCTCGACCTTGGCGATGGCGCGCGGCGGTGAGATTTTCGTACCGAAAATACCTTCGATGAGCATGGTCGATCTGGCCCACACCATCGCGCCGGACCTGCCACACAAGCTGATCGGCATCCGTCCGGGCGAGAAGCTGCACGAGATCATGGTGCCCTCCGATGATGCCCGTTCCACGGTCGAGCTGAGCGACCGTTTTGCCATCCTGCCAGCTTATTCCGGCGAGCTGATGGCCCGGTATCTCAGCAAAGGCGCGCATCAGGTGCCGGACGGCTGGTCCTACTCCTCTGACAACAACGCCGAACAACTCGACGCCCCGGCCTTGCGCGACCTGATAGGCGAAGCGAACGCGGCCTGATGCCCGGCCCGACTTCACCTCCTCGCATCCTGATCCGGGCTGATGCCCGGCCGGAGCTCGGTGGCGGACATATCATGCGTTGCCTGGCCCTCGCGAGTGCCCTCGGCGCGGAGGGCGCTGAGATCGCATTCGCGTGCGCACCGGGCAGTGCCGAGCTGGTGCCTGCCCTGGCCCGCTCGGGCCATGCCTGCCTTGACGCGACCATTGCCGGCGACGTGCCGCTGCCGGACGCCTGGAGCGGCCAAGCCGATGCCATCATCGTCGACCTTTATTCCTCTACGTGTGAGGACGAGACGCGAATGCGCCGCTTCGCTCCCGTGATCGCGGTCATCGAAGATCTGCCCGATCGGGTCCATGACTGTAACCTGCTCATCGACCAGGGGTTTGGCAGATCTACTGGCGATTATCAGCGGCGGGTCCCGCCGGGCGCTCAATTGCTTCTCGGTCCCGACATGTGCCCGTTGCGGCCTGACTTTGCAGCCCTTCGTGCTGCATCTCTGATCCGGCGCGCCGAGAACGCGCCGCTCGCGCGCATACTGGTCGCGATGGGCCTGACTGATCTTGGCGGGATCAGCGAACAGGTTGTCGAACTCACCCGCGCCTGCTTGCCAGATGCGGTGATCGACGTCGTGCTCGGACCATTGGCTCCCAGCCGGACACCACTACAGCAGCGAGCGAAAACTGACACCAAACTATCGGTACTGATTGACATCGACGACATGGCCGAACGGATGATGATGGCAGATTTGGCGATTGGCGCCGGCGGCGGCAGCGCCCTGGAGCGTTGTGTCTTGGGGTTGCCTAGCATCATTGTCGTCCTCGCCGACAATCAAAAATCGGCCGCAACCGCGCTTGGCCGACTGGGTGCTGCCCGCGTGATCGACACCGTTAGCCGGTTTGAGCGCGACCTCCCGCTTTTGCTTCGCGATGCCACCTCGCAGACCCTGCAAACGATGTCGCAAGCGGCGGCGGCCGTCAGTGACGGCCGCGGCGCCGGGCGGATCGCGGTGGCCCTGCTGAATCTGATTGGCGCCACAGCGCAGCGGACCGACCCGGTCACCAACACAGGCGCTGAATCATGACCCGAATCAGGATTGAATTTTCGCTCACGGATCAACCGGCCGAAGCCCTCGTGAAGATGGACCAATAATATCGTGACTGCCGACCTCCGCCCGATGATTGCCAGTGACAAATGGCAGGTGCTCGAATGGCGCAATCGCGACCATGTGCGGTCCAACATGTATAGTGACCGAGTGATCAGCCGGGATACTCATGACGCTTGGTTCGACGCCGCGCTCAAGGATCCGGCCCGGCTTTACTGGATTATCCGGTATGATGGCACCGATGTGGGGGTGACCAATCTCGACGATATCGACCCGGTCTCCAAAACATGTGACTTCGCGATTTATATTGGCAATGACGGATTGACCGGGAAGGGCATAGGTTCAGCCGTGGAACGCGCTGTGATCACACACGTTTTCGGGGCAATGAACTTCGAGCGCCTAGGCTGTGAAGTTCTGTGCATCAACGTAATAGCTATCAACGTCCACCGAAAATTCGGCTTTGTTGAAACCACCCTGCTGCCGGGCCGCGCGCCGCGCGCCGATGGTGCACTGGACGCCGTTCGGCTCGAGCTCAATCGCGAAAACTGCTCGTTTGTCCCGCCAACCGCCAGGGCGTTCCGGTCATGACCACTTCCACCCCTTCCCCCGCCTTCCGCATCGGAACCCGCGCGATTGGACCAGATGAACCGCCCTTCGTCATTGCCGAGGTTTCGGCCAACCATCTTGGCCGTATCGACCGGGCGCTGGAAACGATCGAAGCGGCGGCAGCGTGCGGCGCCGATGCGATCAAGATCCAAACCTACACTGCCGACACAATCACCATTGATCATGACGGGCCGGGATTCCTGATCGAGGACGGCCCCTGGGCCGGGCGCTCGCTGTACGAACTGTATCAGGAAGCCCAGACGCCGTTTGAATGGCACGCCGAATTATTCGCCAAGGCACGCGCGTTGGACGTGCCGCTGTTTTCAACGCCCTTCGACCACAGCGCCGTCGATTTGCTCGAGGGCCTGGACGCCCCGGCCTACAAGATTGCTTCGTTCGAGATCACCGATTTGCCGCTGATCGCCCGCGTCGCGCAGACCGGAAAACCGATGATCATGTCGACCGGCATGGCCAATCTCGCTGAGATCCACGAGGCGGTCCGTACCGCGCGCGAGAATGGCAATACCGGCCTTGCCGTCCTGCATTGCCTGTCCTCCTATCCTGCCCCCATCGAACAGGCCGATCTGCGCACAGTCCCGCATTTGGCCGAGGCGTTTGGTGCCGTGCCGGGATTGAGTGACCATACCCCGGGCACAGCATGCGCCGTTGCGGCGGTCGCGCTGGGCGCACGCGTGATCGAAAAGCATTTCACGCTCTCACGTGCCGATGGCGGTCCAGACGGCGCCTTTTCCCTTGAACCGGAAGAGTTCACGCGGCTCGTTACCGATTGCCACGATGCCGGCCGCGCCCTGGGGCAGGTACGCTATGAACTCGCCGGATGTGAACGCGGCTCAGTTGGCTTCCGCCGCTCACTCTATGTTGTTGCGGACGTCGCTGCCGGTGCGCCTTTGACAGCGCAAAACGTCCGCTCGATCCGCCCCGGCCACGGATTGCTGCCGAAATGGCTGCCCGATATTCTCAATCGAACGACCACACGCGCGCTCAAACGCGGAGAACCGCTTGCCCTCGAAATGGTCGACTGGCGCGGCAAAGGAGACATAGGATGACAGACACAACACAGCTGGATGCCTGGCAGGGCGAATTCGGCGATCAGTATGTCAATCGCAACGCCCCGCTGACCGAGCAACTGCGGGCGCGTACCCGAATGTGGGCACGGATGATGCGCGGCATGGCCGGTGCCGAGCCGGAAACCATCCTCGAGGTCGGTTGCAATATCGGCCTCAATTTGCGCAGCCTCGACCGCCTCACCGGCGCGGAACTGCACGGGATAGAGCCCAATGACAAGGCGCGTGAATCTCTCTTGCGTGATCAGGTGCTGCGCGCCGAGAACCTCCATAAGGCAACCGCCCAGAAAATTCCCTACGGCGATGCCTCGATCGATCTCGTCTTCACCTCGGGCGTGTTGATACACATTCATCCCGACCATCTTGAGGCCGCCGCCGACGAAATGCACCGGGTATCCAGGCGTTGGCTGCTGGTCAGCGAATATTTTTCAAGCAAACCGGAAAACATCCCCTATCGCGGTCGCGACGACTTGCTGTTCAAGCGCGATTTCGGCAGCTTTTTCCTGGACCGCTTCAATGACCTTGAAGTCGTTGATGACGGGTTTCTGTGGCAGCGCACGACCGGCATCGACAACACCACTTGGGTCCTGTTCCGCAAAAAGGGCCGGTAGAGCATTGTCGGCGTGAGAGTAGGACCCGTTTTTGCGGATCAAGAATGCGTCGGCGCTCAATCCCGCACCGTTCAGGCGCCTGAAGCGGTTAAATGGTTTAGGTCCCCATCACCGCATCAAGAGCTGCGACGACACGTTCGGGATCGCCCAGCGCCATATCCGTAAACAGCGGCAGGCTGAGCGTCTGCTGGTAATATGCCGCAGCGCCCGGCGGGGTCTGATCGCCATAACGCCTGCGATACCAAGGTTGTGACGGCACCGGGATATAGTGAACCTGCGAACCTATCCCATGCGCCTGCAAGCCCTGCATCACGCTGGCCCGGTCCATCCCCGCAGCCGCAAAATCAATCCGAACCGGATAAAGATGCAAACACGGATCGCAATCGGGGGTCCGCACCAAAGCCCCAACCCTTTTATGCCCCGCCAACAAGCCATCATAACTCGCTGCCAGCGTTTTACGTTTCGCCGCGAACACATCCAGCCGATGCAGCTGCGACCGCGCCAGAGCGGCCTGGACGTCGCACAGACGGTAATTCCAGCCCAGCTCCTGCATCTCATGCCACCAAGGTTCGTCCTGTCCCTGCTCCATCCGCGCCGGGTCGCGCTCGATCCCGTGACTGCGCAGACGCCGCAGGCGCGCCGCAAGGGCGCTATCATTGGTCGTCACCATCCCACCCTCACCCGCCGCTATCGTCTTCACAGGATGAAAGGAAAAGCACGCCACATCCGAATATTCACACGCCCCCACCGGCCGACCGCGCCAGCTTGTCCCCAGCGCATGACAGGCATCCTCGACGATAACGGCACCGGCCGCGCTGGCGATCTCGCGCATCGCCGCCATGTCCTCACACTGCCCCGCCAGATGCACCGGCAGCACCGCCCGCAGCCTGGCTCCTGAGACCCGCGAAATCGCCTGCTGCAGCGTCTCCGGCGTCATCAGGCCTGTTGCGGCATCGACATCGGCAAACACCACATCGGCGCCGCAATAGACCGCCGCATTCGCCGTCGCCATGAAAGTGATCGCCGGCACGATGCAGACATCGCCCGGCCCGACATCCAGTCCGGCCAGCGCCAAGTGCAGAGCGGTTGTCCCGTTGGAGCAGGCAATCGCGTGCTGCGCCCCTGTCGTCGCGGCGAAGTCAGCCTCAAAGGCATCGACCGCCGGCCCGGTGGTGAGCCAGTCGGATCGCAAGACCCGGGCAACCGCCTCGATATCGCTGTCGTCTATGGATTGCCGACCGTAGGGCAGGAAAGGTTTGGCCATAATGGATCCTCAAGATACGCCGCATCATGCCGCGAGTCGCTCAAACGAAAACGGCACCCGCTTGGGGTGCCGTTCCGCGGTGAGGCAGGCCGTGGTGGGGCCGGCTTTTGGGGTCTACTGGAAAAGATTGAGAATGATCTGTGGCTGCGAGTTGGCAATCGACAGGGCTTGGACGCCAAGCTGTTGTTTGACTTGTAACGCCTGCAATTGCGCGCTCTCAACGGCAAGGTCCGCATCAACCAGATTACCGACCCCTTTGGTCAAGGCATCGACCAGCTTGCTGACAAACCCGGAATGGGCTTCGAGCTTCTTGGTGTCGGAACCGAGATTGGCCAACGCCTGATTGACGTTGTCGAGACTGGCCTGAATCGTCGCCATGACAGATGTCGCCAAGGTTACCGTGCTCAAGCTCGCCGTCGCCGGGATCGTCACGATGGCGCCGCCAAGGCTCATATCCTGGGATTTCAGCGTTACGCTGCGGCTGGCATCTGCATCGGCCAGAAATTCCACACCATTGGTAACTGACCCGTCGAGCAGGTTGGCACCGTCGAATTCAGCATTATTGATAATGACGCGAACCTGGTCGAGCAAAGCTTTGAAATCGGAATCATAGGCCTGTCGCGAATAGGTATCGATTGACGGGTCCATCGCCGCCATTGCTTTCTCGCGCATCTGGATCAACAGATCGGAGATGGTCTCGCCGGCAGCCAACGCGACATCGCCGATTGTGGTGGCGCGGTTCAAACCGGTCTGGACCGCACCCAGAGCGCTGATATCGGCACGCATGCCCTGCGCAACTGCGTAAATGGCCGCATTGTCCTTGGCACCGGAGATCTTCAGCCCGGTATTGATCCGGTTCTGAATGCCATCCATCTGGTCGTTGGTCTTGTTGAGGTTTTGCAGCGCGATCATCGCGGCGGTGTTGGTGTGGACGCTTAAGGTCATGCGATATTCTCCCGCAATTCACCGCGCCACTGTTTCGTGACGCCTTGAAATTACGAGCGCAATTGCCGTGCCGATCTTCGATCGTATGTTTGGATTATTCTTTTCAAAGGCTTACTGGCAGTGACGGTCTGGCACAAAGGTGAGTTGAGTCGGAAATTGCCGAGTCGCACCGGCCTGGCCGGTCAGTTTTGCCCACCACATCAGGCCGTCTTGTTGACCAGCCCCGCCCGGAAACTGCGCAGATATTCCACCAGATCATTATGCGATTCCGGCGGCCAGCGGCGTACGGTTTCACCGGTATCCTTGTCGATCATCAGATAGACGAAGTCGCCGGTGGGCGTTTCACGCTGAATGCTGAGTCTGGAGTTTTTGAGAACTTCCCGCGACAGACGTTCAAGTTCTGCAGCGAGCTCCTCAGAGGAGCGTTCGGCAGCTTTGGGTGCGCCTGGTTGTTTGTCGACAGGCGGAACGCGTGTGGGGTCGGCCCGTGGACGGTCACCGAGCGCATCGCGCGGTTCAACAAGTGGACTGGCCACCAGTGGCGACCGAGTATAATTCGTATCAGCCATTTTCCTTTCGCCGACGCAGAGGCGTCAGCGCCTCCAAAGCATCCTCCGTCAGCGATCTGCGGAAGGTGGATGGCGGGCCATTGGCCCGCCATCCGGTTCCGTAGATTAACGGAAGTAGCCCAGGATCGTGCTCGGAGCACTATTGGCGATCGACAGAGCCTGAACGCCAAGCTGTTGCTTGACCTGCAGGGACTGCAACCGCGCGCTCTCTTTTGCCAGATCTGCATCGACGAGATTGCCGATACCCTTTTCCAGGGAGTCAGACAGCTTGCCGACGAAATCCTTGTGGATTCCCACGGACTTCGACGCTGTACCCAGACGGGCCAACGAGCTGTTCAGATTGCCGATCGAGGTCGAAATCGTGCCCGCCAGCGTCTTGGCAGCACCCGCAGACGCGAATGAAGCCGTTGCAGCCAGCGTAACAACCGCACCGCCGAGGGACATGTTTTCGTCAACGATCGAGATCGTCGAAGAGCCCGAGGCATTGGCCAGAGCAGAGATCGACGTCACAGTGTTGTTGATCATGTTGGTGCCATTGAACGAGGCGTTCGAGACGATCTTGCCGATCTGGTCGCGGAGGGCCTTGAAATCTTCGTTCAGAGCAGTCCGTGATGCCGAGTCGAGGCTGGTGTCGGAAGCGGCGAGCGCCTTCGACTTCATCTCGATCAGAATGTCGGAGATTGCTTCGCCACCGGCAAGAGCCACATCGACGGTCGAAGCTGCCAGGTCAAGAGAACCGGCGACGACTTCATAACCTTTGACGTCTGCCCGCATCTTTTGAGCAATGGCAAACTTGCCGCCGTCATCTTTGGCGGAAGCGACCGCGAGACCGGTGGTAATCCGGCTCTGGACCTGTTCCAGGTCGCGATTGGTCATGTTCAGCTGCTGCAGCGCAACCATGGCGCCGGAATTCGTGTTGATGGTAGCCATTTCTTGGCCCTTTCCGTTCTGGTTTATGCCGGGCGTTTTGCCCGATGGACCTTCTGATCCACGGAAAACCTCGCAAACTACGGGCCAGAAACGACCTGCGCCAACAGGTTAATCGGGGGAGAGATGACGGCGTTACTGATATGCGCTGATCGAACCCGTACGCGGTAACTATTTGATCGGCAAAAACTGCCGCCCCAACCGGGAAATTGCGCGGCAGAAGTTGCCGGGCGGCAAATATTTATGATTTCCAATAAGTTAATTTCGGATAGCAGGCATGCTTACGGCCCCCCGCGTGCGGAACCAAAAAAACCGGGGCCGCCCGAAGGCGGCCCCGATCAACGAAGCTACTGGAAGAAGGAAAGGATGGTTTGCGGACTTTGATTCGCGATCGAAAGTGCCTGAACCCCCAGCTGCTGCTTGACTTGCAGCGACTGCAGGCGGGCGCTCTCTTTCGCCAGGTCCGCATCGACAAGATTTCCAATACCCACTTCAAGGGCGTCGGAAAGCTTGGCCACAAAATCCCCGTGAATTTGTAGAGACTTGGAGGCAGTGCCGAGGCGTGCCAACGCAAGGTTCAGATTATTCAGCGAGGTTGAGATCGTACCCGCGAGCGTATCAGCCGCCCCTGCCGTCGCAAACGAAGCCGTCGCGGTGAGCGTTACAATACCGCCCCCCAGCGACAGGTTTTCATCAGCGATGGAGATCGTGCTGCTACCGTCGTCATTTGCCAAGGCAGAGACCGACGTCACGGAATTATTGATCAAGTTTGTGCCATTGAATTCGGCGGTACTGACCATCTTTGAAATCTGGTCACGCAGAGCCTTGAAATCTTCGTTCAGGGCCGTCCGGGACGCGGAGTCCAGAGAAACATCAGAAGCCGCCAGTGCCTTTGCCTTCATCTCAATGAGGAGGTCGGAAATGCCTTCGCTCGCCGCAAGCGCGACGTCGACGACAGACCGGGACCGGTTGAGGCTGTCCTTCACAACCGCATACCCGCCCACTTGGGCGCGCATACGCTGGGCGATGGCGAACTTGCCGCCATCATCCTTCGCGCCGGCCACGTTGAGGCCGGTGTTGATGCGATTTTGAACCTCTGTCATTTGAGCGTTCGTCTTGGTCAGGTTCTGCAGAGCCACCATGGCTCCGGCGTTGGTGTTCACTGAAAGCATAATCGTTCCTCCATTCTGGAAGTGGTGAAGTCGGTCGTTTGACTTGGACTTTGTCCTGTTGCGGGACTCGCAAGCTGCGGGCCAGCCGTGATCAGGAAAAGTGATTGTTTTTATTGTGATATTTGAGGATCATTTGAGGTCGTCGAGACGCCTGGTCCATTCCTGCCGCCCATATCTGCCGCCTCGGCAGAACCTGCCTGCAGATGCGCTGGACGCACAACGAAGCGGCTACGCCCACCGGCCAGGGCGAGGCGCAGGCGCAAGAACGGGCAACCGGCACCCCGGCGCCAACCCAAACTCAACGAATTTGCAAATCAGATTAGAGCCTGCCCCGCATCGGGCTTCGCGCTATGCGGCGGTGTCAGGCTGCGATTGTGGCGCCAAGCCCTGCATAATGGTTCGATTGAGATCGATCAGGACCTCAAAATCACCCGATCCCCGCATGACAGAGGATGTGTATTTCGACACGAAGAGCGAGAGTGAAATGATCGAAGCCCGCAATTGGTCAGGCAGTCCGTTCTCGGCGCTGGCGCAATCGGCACCCAAATTGGACCAAAGCCGCCGGTTCCAGTCCAGCGCGTCAATCCGCCCCGCAAGATCTGTGCGGTCAACCTCAGCGGCCCGCATCAGCGCTCGCGTCACTTGGGCGAAAAGCCGGTACTCGGTGGAACGCGGGTCTTCGACGCGCGTCGTGGCACGCTGATACGCTTGTAATGACATCAGACCAGGCGCTCCTGTTCGAAGGCAATCAACTTCTTGCAGCGCATCAAAGCCTTGTAGAACTCATCCGCCATCACGTCTCTGCTGATGGCGACACAATCCGTCAGCACCTCGGGGGCTGAAACCACCCCCATAAACTCATTCATCCGGAGCACGAATTGCTCATAGAGTTGCTCGTCAGCGTGATCAGACAGATACATCATCATGATCGGAAAATAGATATGCCGCGCTGGCGTCGTTACCTGGTCGGCCTGCATGATGTCTTTTTCGCGAAGCACCGAAGCCCGATTCTGCAGCAGCAGTGTCGCCCGGCGATCGCCGTTCTCAACGACAGCTCCGTTGAGCACGAACTTCTCGCCAGGCTTGAGCGAGATTTTCAGGGCCATGAGGTCTCTCCAAGGACTGACGGTCGAGTCGACACATTACGATTGGGCACGGTGACAAACTCGAGTGAACAAATGGTTTCGCCACCACCCCGCGCGCTGCGCTGTCGTTAGCAAGTTTTAAATCGAATCCGCGACAGCTAACGGGAGTTTCACCCCAAACAAGGCAGTACGAATAGTTCACATGGTTGATGCTCTCCCAAACGTCCCCTCGTTGATCGATGAATTCTCCGCACCCGCAGAATCCGGGAAGAACGCGGCCATCGGTGCGCGGGGGGTGCGCGGCAGCATTTCGACGGAGGTCAGACTTGGCCTGGTTCCCAAGAATCAGCGCGACCAGTATCGCAAGGCAGCCAACCTCGCCAAACGCGCGATCCGGATGTCGGATGATGGCGATCACCAAGGTGCCGCCAAGCCTGCATTGGCCGCCCTTGACCTGGCGCCGGACTACGCCCTCCCCAACCACACCATCGGCCTGATCCTGTTCCGGCTCGGGCGATTGTCACGGGCGCTGCAATTTTACGAACGCGCATGGCGAATTGACCCCCGCGACGCCGAAATTTATTTGAATATGGGGATCGTCGCCTGGAAGCTCGACATGCTGGATGCGGCCGAGAAATTCTACCGGCTGTGCGTCGATCTCGCGCCGGAGAATATGAACGGGTTGATCAATCTCGCCAGTGTTCTGCGCGACCAGGGTCGCTATGACGATGCGATCGAATTGTTGCGAGCCCAAATATTCTTGCGCCCTGAAAATGTTGACCTCTGGAACTCACTCGGCACAGTCGTCGCGGATTCCGGCGATCCTGTCGGCTCGGTCCCATTCTATACAGAAGCTCTGCGCATAAATCCCGGCTTCGCCCGGGGACACAATAATCTGGCGGCGGTCTACGAGCTGACCGGTAACCCGACTCTGGCGATCAAACATTTTGAGGAAGCGCTCAAAAGCCCCAAGGATGCGATCGACCGGGCGACTATGCGCCACGGCCTCTCCCACGCCCTGCTTGCCGCCGGGCGTCTCGCTGAGGGTTGGAAATCCCAACAATCACGCCTCGATCCTGATAACATTCAGGCAACGCTGTTTGCGATGAACTGCCCACGCTGGGAAAGCCTCGACCCCGCCGATATCGTCGGAAAAAAAGTCGTCATTGTCGGTGAGCAAGGCCTGGGCGATGAAGTCCTGTTTCTCAACTCCGCTCACGAACTTCAAAGTCAAATCGGTGCCAGCGGCGAGCTGCGTATTGCCTGCGAGCAGCGGCTGGTACCGCTCATTCAGCGTTCCTTCCCGCTCGCTCGCGTCGACAATCATTTGTCCACAGTGCTTGAGGGCCGCAATGTCCGCACTGCCGGCGGTCTGGACCGGGGCGCCGATTTTTGGACGCCAATGGGCGATCAGCTCGGCGCCTTTCGACCCAGCGTCGAGTCCTTCCCCGACACCCCAGCCTTCCTGACCCCCGACCTGCAACGCGCCGATGCGTTCCGGCAAGAACTGGCGGCATTGGGGCCGGGATTGAAGGTCGGCGTTTTGTGGAAATCCTTGAAAATGACCGGGTCCAGAGCGCGGTTTTTCTCACCGCTCGATGCCTGGAAACCCGTATTGCAGACGCCGGGCGTGACCTTCATCAACATGCAATACGGCGAGACCGCCGACGATATCCAGCGCGCCCGGGATGAATTTGGAGTCACGCTGTACACCCCGGAAACGCTTGACTTGAAAAATGACCTAGATGGCGTTGCCGCGATGGGCCAAGCGCTGGATCTGATGATCGGACCGATGACGGCTTCGATCAATCTGGCAGCGGCGTGTGGCGGCGACGTCTGGGTGTTTTTGCCCCATCGCCGGCACTGGATCACATTCTCCTCTGACCGCCTGCCCTGGTATCCCTCGGCCCGGCTGTTCTTCGGCGATGGATTTGGCGACTGGACCGGTATCATGGCGCAGCTCGCCGCAGCCCTCCGGGAACGCGTCGCACAGTCCTGACACCTCCCCCCCTACCCTCTCCGGGATAATCGCGCTAAGTCGGTTGCATGCGTTTTCAAGGTACAGATAGCTACGTCGCTGACAGCGAATTGAGCGCCGCGGTCAACGCCGCGATCGCTCTGGAGCGTCCGCTGCTCGTCAAGGGCGAGCCGGGCACGGGCAAAACCGAACTGGCTCGCCAGGTCGCCGAAGCGCTCGGCATGCCGCTGCTGGAGTGGCACATCAAATCGACCACCAAGGCACGCCAGGGCCTCTATGAGTATGACGCCGTCGGGCGTCTGCGCGACAGCCAGCTCGGCGATGAGCGCGTGCACGACATCTCCAATTATATCCGCAAGGGCAAGCTGTGGGAGGCCTTCACGGCGACCAAGCGCTCCGTCCTGCTGATCGATGAAATCGACAAAGCCGATATCGAATTCCCCAATGATCTCCTGCAGGAGCTCGACCGGATGGAATTCCATGTCTACGAGACCGGTGAGACCATCAAGGCCGCCGAGCGCCCTGTCGTCATCATCACCTCGAACAATGAGAAGGAACTGCCCGACGCCTTCCTGCGCCGCTGTTTCTTCCACTTCATCGCCTTCCCCGACGAAGAGATGATGCGCGCCATTGTCGACGTCCATTTCCCGGGCCTCAAAAGCCGTCTGCTCGCCGAAGCGCTCAAACTGTTCTACGAGATCCGCTCGGTCCCCGGCGTCAAGAAGAAGCCCTCGACATCGGAATTGCTCGACTGGCTCAAACTCCTCCTGATCGAAGATATCGACCCGTCTTTGCTCAGCGAACAGGACCCGCGCAAACTGATCCCGCCGCTGCACGGAGCCCTGCTGAAGAATGAGCAGGACGTGATGCTGTTCGAGAAACTGGCCTTCATGGCGCGCAGAGCGCCGGCCGGCGGACCGGGGCGTGGGCCGGGGGCGGCTTAAACGGAACTGGCGCCGCCCTTCTGGCGATGGTATTACTCCAGTTCAAACGATGGAGAGTGACATGGACCAGCGCGGCTAAACCGCGCCCCGCAAAGCCGGAGGCGCATTTCACCTGAGACCTTGTGAAATCACGCCCGGAGTCCTGTCATGCCTGCCATCCACCCTGCGCTCGACCCCATGACGCGCCACCCCATCCCGGCCGCGCCGTCCATGGCCTATCTCAAACCTCTGCTCGTCGATCACCCCAAGATCGAAGCCGGGGATTACAGCTATATCCATTCCTTCACCGATCCGGCGCGCTTTGCCGAACAGGTGAAATACGCCTTCGATTTCATCGATGACCGGCTGGTGATCGGGAAATTCTGCTCGATCGCCGCCGATGCCAGCTTTGTCCTCAATGGCGGCAATCATTTCGCCGACCGGCTCTCAAGCTATCCGTTCCCGATCTTCGGCTGCTGGGGCGAGCCCGATCCCGGTGCCTGGCCCAACAAGGGCGGGATCACCGTGGGTCATGATGTCTGGATTGGCTGGGGCGCGACCATCATGCCCGGCGTCACCATCGGCAATGGCGCCATCATCGCGACCAAAGCCGTCGTCACCAGCGATGTCGAGCCCTACACCATCGTCGGCGGCAATCCCGCGCGGATGATCAAGCGCCGCCTGCCCGAGGACGTCGCCGCGCGCCTGCAGACGCTCGCCTGGTGGGACTGGACGGTGGAGCGGATTGCACAGGCCTCGGACGCGTTGATGAAGGCCGATATCGCGGCGTTGGAAAGGCTGAAACCCTGATATAGATTGGCGTGGAGGAGCTGCCATGACTGACACGAAATTCATCCGCGCCATCCCGGTCTTGCCGTCGACAGACGTGCCCGCCAGCCTGGCCTTCTTCCGCGACAAGCTGGGCTTCGAAACCTGGTCCTGGGACACGCCTCCTATCTATGGCGGCGTCCATGTCGGCACGGTCGAAATCCAGATTTCCTTGACCGATAACCCGCATGCCTGCCGCTGGGCCTCATGCCGGGTCGATGTCACGGGGATTGATGCGCTCTATGCGCGGGCTGTCGAAGCGGGCGTCGTTCACCCCAATTCCAAGCTTGAGGAACAGCCCTGGGGATTTCGGGAATTTGCCGTCCTGGACCCGGTTGGGCTGTGCGTGACCTTCGGCGAGCGCACCGGCTGACACAGTCGCGGGCTATCGTTGACGCGCGGCAAGCAGCTATATAGCCCCCATGCTCCATCACTTCTTCACCCAGCTGCGCGCCGCCAAAATCCCCGTCACGACGCGGGAATATCTCACGCTTCTTGAAGCGCTCGACAAGGGCGTGATCGAACCGGATATCGGGCACTTCTACGCCGTCAGCCGCGCCGCCCTGGTCAAGGACGAGAAGGCCTTCGACAAGTTCGACAAGGTGTTCGCGCATGTCTTCAAGGGCATCGAGACGCTCGGCGATCTGTTCGAAGAGAATGAGATCCCCGACGACTGGCTCAAGGCAATGATGCAAAAACTGCTCACCGAAGAGGAGATGGCCGCGATGCAGGCCTTGCCCTTCGAGGAGCTGATGGAGACGCTGAAGAAGCGGCTCGCCGAGCAGGAAGAGCGCCATGAGGGCGGCTCGAAATGGATTGGCACCGGCGGCACCTCGCCCTTTGGCCATGGCGGCTATAATCCGGCCGGCGTGCGCATTGGCGGGCCGGGCCAGCACAAGCGCGCCGCCAAGGTGTGGGAAAAGCGCCGCTACAAGGACCTCGATGGCGACCGCGAACTGGGGACGCGCAATCTGAAAGTCGCGCTGCGCCGCCTGCGCAAATTCGCCCGCGACGGGGCCCAGGACGAGCTTGATCTGGGCAATACAATCGACGCCACCGCCCGCCAGGGCTGGCTCGATGTCGTGATGCGGCCCGAGCGGCGCAATGCGATCAAGGTGCTGGCGCTGTTCGATGTCGGCGGCTCGATGGATCCCTATGTGAAGCTGTGCGAGGAACTCTTCTCGGCCTCGCGCTCGACCTTCAAGAACCTGGAATATTTCTACTTTCACAATTGTCCCTATGAGGGCGTCTGGCGCTCCAATCTGCGCAGGCGCGCCGAGACCGTGCCCACCCTCGATCTGATCCACAAATATCCGCACGACTGGAAAGTGATCATCGTCGGCGATGCCGCGATGGCGCCCTATGAGATCACCCATCCGGGCGGATCGGTCGAAGGCTGGAACGAGGAATCCGGCTCGGTCTGGATCAAGCGCCTAGTGGAAACCTGGCCCAATCTGATCTGGCTCAATCCGCAGCCCGAGGAATGGTGGGAATATTCCTATTCCACCAAGCTGGTGCAGGAGCTGATCGGCACCCAGCGCATGTTCCCGCTAACGCTGGAAGGCGTTGACGAGGCGATCAAGGAGTTGGCTCGCTGAAGCGAGCCGGGGCAAGGAGCTGGCTCGCTAGCTAGCGCGGTTACACACCCGCCCCATCCGCAGCCATTGCGTCACCGCCCAAGCGGCCGCCGGATGGCGCAGGCGCGTCAGCGCCTCGTGCGGGTCGAGCCAGACCAGTTCGTGATCCTCCTCGATCTTGCCGCCATTCATCTCGACGAAATCACACAGGAAGAAGCCGCACTGATTGCGGCGGCGCTCGCCGGTGCGCGTGATGGTGAATTGTTCGGCCCGCGTCACCAGAGCGCCGGGCGTGACCGTCCAGCCGGTTTCCTCGCAGAATTCGCGGGCCAAGGCTTCGGCCTCGCTCTCGCCGGGGTCGATCATCCCGCCGGGCAGATCCCAATTGACATAGGTCTCGCGGGCAATGCTGACCAAGGCGATGCGGCCGACATCATCCAGCGCGATGCCGAATGCGCAGGGACGCTCCTTATAGGGCGCACCCGCCTCGCAGAGGCCGAATTGCGGCACGGCTTCGATGTTTGGGTTCAACGCCACACCCTATCAACCCGGATTGACGCGTCCGTCGTCAGGATCGAGCCCGAGTTCCTGATCAATGCGGGCGACCCAGCCGCGGACATTGAGGAATTCATCGAGATCGAACCCGCCTTCATCGGCGAGGCGCGTATAGGCGACCAGCGAAATATCGGCGAGCGTCATCGTGTCGCCGACAATGAAGTCACGCGACAGCAGCCGCATTTCCATCACGCCCAGTGCCCGGCGGCCCTTGGCCATCAGGGCCGGGTCGATTGAATCCTCGGGCAGTTTTTCGAAGGCTTTCTGAAAGCGGCGCACGGCAATCGCCGGCTCGTGGCTATATTGTTCCCAGAACATCCATTCGAGCATTTTGGCGGTGTCGAAACTGTCAGCCGGGATCAGCGGCGAGCCGCCAGCGAGATGGAAAATGATCGCGTTGGACTGGGCCAGGATACGGCCATCCTCGCGCTCGAGGCAGGGCACTTGTCCGGCCGGATTGATGGCGAGGAAATCTTCCGTGCGGGTCTCGCCCTTGACGACATCGATCTCATTCCACTGATAGGGAATGCCCAGATAGTCGGCGGTCCATTTCACTTTCAGGCAATTGCCGCTGCGGCGGTCACCGAAAATCCTGACCGGTTGTGTCATCGCGAGTCTCCATCGTCGAGCCACCAGCATAGCGTGGACCGGGCCGAGGTCGAGGCGGCAATCATGGGCCATCTGCACCTGCTTCAATCCGCCCCTTGGACGCAGCCCTGCTGCCGCCTATAAACGCCCGGTACCGGCGAGAGGTTGAGTGAAATGACGACTGCGACTGCCCCCAACCCCGAGGCCTGCCGCACCATGGCGGAGGTCCGCGAAGGCGTCGACGCCGTCGACCGTCAGCTCGTCGCCCTGATCGCCGAGCGCACGCGCTTCATGGAGGCCGCCGCGCGGATCAAGCCATCGCGCGACGTGGTGCATGATGATTGGCGCATTGCCGATGTAGTGGAAAAAGTCACCGCCGAAGCGACGCGTATTGGGGTCACGACCGCGATCGTCGAGCCAGTCTGGCGCGAGCTTATCCGTCAGTCCATCGCCTATGAATTTACCGTCTGGGATCGCACCCGCGAGCGCTGATCAGCTCTCGGCGAAACAGGCCTGGGTTTCGAAAAACGCATGTTCCACCGCTCGCGCGGCGGCCGGCCAGTCGGCAGGCTCCAGCGCCTCGACGGCCTCGCAGACATCGCCGAGCACAACAGCGCCGACCCCGCGCGCCGCGCCTTTCAATGTATGGGTGGCCGCAATCCACGCCTCGCGGTCGCCCGCTGTCGCCATCAGCGCGATACACCGCCGCGCCTGCTCGCACATCAAGTTGAGCAATTCGGCTTTCAAAGCCTCATCGCCATCGGTGTAGCGAGCCAGATGCGCCGCATCGAACAGCGGTGCCGGGGAATGTGACTGTGCGAACATCATGGCCTCACCCTCGCACCCGCCTTGTTAACATCGCACTTAACGGGCGCGGACACCGCCGCAATATCTTTTCCCAAGGTAAATCAAGCCTTGCCGAAACACCGTCGCAGCCGCCAAAAATCGCTGATATCGTGGCCTTGCTTTGTGAACAATCTCGCGTATGTTCCGCCGCTTCCAACCCCGGCGCGCCTATAGCTCAGTTGGTAGAGCAGCTGACTCTTAATCAGCGGGTCGTAAGTTCGAATCTTACTGGGCGCACCAATCTTCCCCACGTCTTTTCCAGACTGCCGTGCCAAGCAACCGGCGACTGTGGCCCGTATCGGGAAGATTACCTGTCAGTCATGTTGGGGCCCGGGACTTCCGTTGCGCGGTATCGAGGCTGTAAAGCAGGCTTGGCGCTGGCCTCGATCTCAAGCGCACCATTGAACCGGGTTTGGGACTTGTTATGCGCGTGCTGCGATCAATACCGTGTGTGCTAGGCGCGCTGACAAGCCTTGCCGCCACGGCCGCGCCAGCCATGGCCAGCGATATCGTTCAGCTCGAGACCTTTTTCCACCAAGCAGAGCCGGTCGCCGAGCTCCAGTTTTGCCGCGAACCCTTCTACCCGCCCGGAGACTGCCGGCCGGCGCGCTTCACCCAGGGTGTGCGCTATAACTGGCTGCATTCCTCCGACGCCGTGTCGAATGAACGCCTCTCCCTGATCCATGACGAAGCCCGCAGCAGCCAGACCGCCATCTTCCACTCGACCATTCCCGGCTATGGCCCGATGCGTTTCGCCGCGCCGGACGAGGATGTGTGGTGCATGCCCGATACGCGACTGGATCTACCCACGCGCTACTACGCCCGGATCGCCGGTTTCCGCGAGCATGAAGAGGACGGCGATACACGCGTCGCGGCGCAATACGGCCTCTATGTCGTCCTCGACAGCGAAGCCGGCTGTGAAGCCCTGCTGCAGAGCGCCCGCGAAAGGCTGCGTTAGCGCTGCCGTTGTTTTGCCTGTTTTCGGTTCCAACAATTGCTGATGGGGAAAGCTAACGGGGACATCGCGCCGCGCGCGCTGGCTGATCACGGCGCCGGGCAGGCCAATACGGCCCTGCTCTTGCTGACCTCCTGCCTGTTACCGCTCGGCCTCCTCCTGCCAGCCCTGCGCACGACTCAATTCGGGCTATGGAGCGGCGAGCACTCGATTCTCGGTTTCGGCTGGGCCCTGTTGCGGGATGGCGAATTCCTGCTCGCGGCTGTGGTCCTGGGATTTTCGGTCGTGTTTCCGGGCTTCAAGCTGATCTGGATGTGGCGGCTGCAATTTTCCCGCGCGCCGGGCATCGGAGCCGGCGATCTGCGCTTTCTGGAAATGCTCGGCAAATGGTCAATGGCCGATGTCCTGGTGTTGGCACTGGTGATTTTCAGCGTGCGCGACAGCTTCGTCTTCGCCGCCTCGACCCTGCCCGGCGTCTATATTTTCGCGACCGCGACCGTGTTGGCCATGCTCGCCTCGGGCCGGATCGCCCGCCAGCTGGGAACGCGAATCCGGGCGGTGACACCCCGAAGCTGACGGTTGCCTCAGAGGCTTCGGGCCGGTGAGGCAAACCGGTTGCAGCAACACGCCATTTCCGGCTCGACGTCGCCCCGTTTGTCGCGCTATTTCATCACCATGACCGATATTATCCCGACAGCCGACCTGCCAAGCCTGCCGATCGAAGGTGATGAGCGCCGCTTTCCCGTCCGCCGCGTTTTCTGCATTGGCCGCAATTATGCTGACCACGCCAAGGAAATGGGCGCTGCCGCCGAGGCGATCTTCTTCATGAAGCCGACCGATGCGGTTTTTACAGGCTCGCGCCTGCCCTATCCGCAAGCCACCTCGGACCTGCATCACGAGGTCGAGCTGGTGCTCGCACTCGGCGATGGCGGCGCGATCATGGGCTGTGCCGTCGGCGTTGACCTGACCCGGCGCGATCTGCAAGGCGCGATGAAGGCCAAGAGCGGGCCATGGGAGATCGGCAAGGCGTTTGAAAATTCCGCGCCGGTCGGACTGCTGCGCTTCGGACCGGTGCCCGAACGCGGCAAGATCTCGCTGAAGGTCAATGGGGTGCGCCGCCAGTCCGGCGATCTGTCGGAAATGATCCTGGCCCCGCGCCGCGTGCTGTCGGAACTGGCGCGCTATTTCACCCTCAAGCCGGGCGACCTCGTCTTCACCGGCACGCCGGCCGGCGTCGGACCATTGCAGCGCGATGACCGCGTCAAGGCCGAGATTGACGGCCTGCCACCGCTTGAGTTCACCATCACCTGAGCCCCGCCCGATTGGAGATCGCGATGAAACCTGTCCTTTATGGCTATTGGCGTTCCGGCGCCGCCTACCGGCTGCGCATCGCGCTCAATCTCAAGGGCGTCGAGTATGACCAGGTCGCGATCAATCTGAAAACGGGTGAGCAGAAGAGCGAGGCTTGGCTGGCGATGCAGCCGCAAGGCCTGGTGCCGGTGCTCAAATATGGCGATGCGCTGTTGATGCAATCGCCAGCCATCCTGGAATGGATCGAGGAGACCTGGCCTGAGCCCGCCCTGCTGCCCTCCGATCCGCTGGAGCGTTGCCGGGTGCGCGCCTGGGCGGCCGTGATCGGCTGCGATACGCATCCGGTGCAGAACTTGCGCATTCTCAAGGCGATCGGCGACGACCTCGGACAGGGCCCGGCGGGGATGAAAGCCTGGGCGCATCGCTGGACCCAGAGCGGGCTGGCGGCGCTGGAGACACTCGTCAAAGAGGTGCCTCGCAAGACAGCCTTCCTGCACGGCGACGCGCCGGGCATGGCCGAGATTTACCTGCTGCCGCAATTGGTCAATGCCCGCCGTTGGGAGGTCGATCTGGCAGCCTTCCCGACCCTGATGGGCGCCGAAGCCGCCTGCCTCGCCCTGCCGGCATTCCAGCGTGCGGCGCCGGAAAATCAGCCCGACGCCGAATAAGGATTAGCGCAGCCAGGCCTGAACCCGCCCGGCGGCGAGGGAGCGCCACAGCCATTCCACCGGGCCGTATTGGTAGCGCTGCAGCCAGAAGATCGAACCAAACACCTGCGCCACCCAGATCGAGAGCACGATCAGCGCCTGGCCGAGCCGGTCGACCTGGCCAAACTGGCCCAGCCCCGGAAAGCCAACGAACAAGAATGTCATCAACAGAGTCTGCAGGAAATAATTGCTGATCGGCATCCGGCCAACCGCCGCCAGCGCCGCACGCCCGGCCCGGGCGAGATCCAGCTGAGCCGCGAGCACGAAAGCGGCAGCATACCCGAGCGCCAGCGCGAGGCTGCCGAAATACTGCGTCACCCGGTTTTGCAACACGGCCGCCGGCGAAAAGCCTGACGCCAGTGAATGCCAAGCCCCGGCGGCGCACACGATCACGCCCAGCGCCAGGGCAATCGCCGCGATCAGGCCATACTGGCGCTGTGTCCAATGCCCGGTCAGAAAACCCGACCTCACCCCGGCCATGCCCAGCAGCATGCAGCCGGCGAGGCGTCCGCTCATGAAGACGATTTGCATCATCTCCGACTGCAGCGCGATGCTCATATTATAGCCCAGACGCGCCAGGAAGCCGGTTTGATACAAGGCCTCGATATGCGTGATTGCCTCGGGATTGAATCCCATCGCCTCGGCTGCGGTGATATTGCCGCCAATCAGGCTGCCAATCCCGCTGCCGGCCAAGAGCATCAGCCCGGTAAAGCCGATCAGGCCGAGCCCCAGTCCCCACAACCCGCGCACGGTCATGCTATTGGCGGTGACGACAATCATCGCCACCAGAGCCAGCGGCACCAAGAGGTCGCCAAACCAGAACAGATAGGCGTGCAGCAGGCCGAGCAGCAGCAGCCAGCTCAGTCTTGGCCATTGCCGCAGCGGGTTATCCCGCGCCGCCTGTGCACTCAAGACCAGCGCCGCCCCGAACAGGACCGCAAACAGGGTCGCGCCGCTCTGCGATATCAGGCTCTGGGTCACCAACCAGACGGCGCGATTGCCCCAGCCCTCAAAGCTGGCTTGCAGGGCCGGAATATCGGCAGATATCCAGACCCAGGCGAAGAGTTGAATATTCACCGCCAACATCGCCAGCACCGCAAATCCGCGCAGGGCGTCGAGGCTGTCATGGCGTTGCGATGGCGCGATTTCCGGCATTTTCACCCTCATCAGGCGAATTCGCCCGGTTTCCGCCATATTCTTACGAAGATTTCACGCAATAGACGACATTCAGGAATTGTATCGAGACTCAATAAAATTCATAAACAATTCGCACATGCGGACACGCCTTGGGGTGCGAATACGTCATGATCCAGCTTCTGATCTCTCTGATTGAATGGTTCGCGGTGATGGGCCTGTCGGTACTCGGCATCGCCTATGAGCCGCCGCAGCCCTGTTTCGCCCCCGAACCGACCGAATTCCGCCAAGCCGTCGTCTGGACCCCATCGGACGCATACGAATTGTCCGGCTTCCCGGCTGCAGCGAGCGGCGATTGCTTCGCCGGATCCGACGCGCTGATCCACAGCACCAAGCCGTATTTCGTCACTCCATCGGACCGCTACGACAGCTAATTCGGCTTTGAATTGGGCGAATTGTCGCGCGCAATTATCCAATTTGCATAGATTATCTGTGTCGGCGGCGCGCTTCTGTGCCTATCATCTGTCATTATGGCAAACTTGACCGTCCCGGTATCAGACCCTATCCGGGAGCGAAAACGCTTCATGGCCCGATCGAGCGCAATATGACCAAAAAAACGCTAGAAAAATCAATCCATCTTGCTGAAATCAGCGTGGCGGACCCAGACGGTGACCGCCCCGTCCCGGCAAGTCAGCGCGACACCGTCAACGCCGAACTGGCGGAATCGGTGGCGAGCGAACGGGTCACGTCCGGCGAACGCCCCGGCGGCGCGTGGTTGATCTGGCTGGCCAACAGCTTTGCCCTGCTCTGGGTGGGCGGTGCTGCCGCCTTCATTTGGGGCGCCCTCGGGGTGCAGAGTCTTGAACGCCTCGGCCAATACGGTTTCGGACAATTGACCGGTCTGGCCGTTTTCGCCATCGCGCCAGCCCTGCTCTTCATCATGAGCGGCCTAATGGCGCGCGAAGTTGTGCGCAATGCGCACAATACCCGCCGCGTCGAACACGCCATCCGCCGCCTCACTGATCCCGCCCAATATGCCCGCCAAGAGGTCCAGACCCTGTCGCAGGCGGTGACCGGCGAAGTGGAGCGCATCAATTCCGCACTCGAAAGCGCCCTCGCGCGCTTGGCCGCGATGGAAGAAGTGATCAGCCACCACGCCGAATCGCTGGAGTTATCGGCGACAGATGCCCGCGACCGGACCGAGGAATTGCTCAAGGGATTGCGCAAGGAAAGGCTCCGCCTCGGCGAAGTCTCCGAATCCCTCGACGACAAGGCCGCCCTGATTGCCGCCGCGATTTCCGACCAGTCCAAAATGGTGGCAGCGGCCTCCGAACTGGCAGCCAACCAGGCCAGCGATAGCGGCCGCCGCATACAGGCCAGCGTCGACAGCCTGCAGGATGCCGGCGCTTCCGTGACCGAACGCTCCAATATCGCCGCCACCAAACTGTCCGAACGCACGGCGCATCTGCACGAGCTGTCCGACACGCTCAAAGAGCGAACCGACAATCTCGACGCGGCTTATGTCAAGCATCGCGGTCGTCTCAGCGAAGCCGGCGAAGCCTTGCGCAAGGAACAGGAAAAGATCGCAGCCGCGCTCGATTTCCACCGCGCCGAACTGGATGTGATGGCCGCGACGGCCCGCGATGGCGCCGATTCGCTGACTTCGGCATCGACCAAGGGCGCCGCCGCCTTCAAGCAGGCCGTCGACGATGCATTGGAACGCGCCCACAGCTTGGCCGGTCGCGTCCGTGCGGAGTCCGAACATGCGGCCCGTGAACACGAGGCCGCCCTCGCCCGCCTCGTCGCATCGGCCCAGGAAGCCAAGGCCATCTCGGAAGCCGCAATCGAAGCGATCGAGGCCCAGGCCGATGCAGTGACGGAAAAAGTTGAACACGCCAATGAGATCGCCTTCAACGCGGCGAAGCGGTCGGATGATGCCTTCCAGCTGCGCCTCGCCGAAGCCGACAAGCTCACCGCCCGCGCCTCTCAGGTCGCCGACGAAGCGGCCGAATCCGTCCGCCGCCGGCTGGAAGCCGTGCTCGCCTCCGCCCGGGTCGAGACCCAGACGGTCGAGCGCCATATCGACACCATGACCACCCGGTTGGCTGAAATGCCGGTGATGGCGCGCGAACGTGCCCAGGAAGCGGCCGATGCCCTGCGTCGCGGTCTGGAAGGCCTCAATGCCGCCGCCATGGTTGCAGCCGAGGAATCGCAAGAGATCGACGCGGCTTTCCAGGCACGCATCCGGCAAAATTACGAATTGCTCAGCGATTTCATGTTGCGGATGGGCTCCGTCGCCGGAGGCCGGCGCGTGCCCGATCTAGGCAGTAATGAATTGCCCGATCCCCTGCTGGGCCGGCAGCGCAAACCGGTTGAAGAGGAGACGGCCGAGCCGGTTGTCACAGATACCGAACAGGACATGCACAAGCCGCTGACCGGTGGTCAACCACGCCGCAGCGCGCCGCGTGCGGTCGAAACCAGTGTTGGATTCCCTGAACGCGGCGGTCGCCCGGCGACCGAACCGGGCTGGCGCTGGAAGGATTTGCTCTCGAGCATGCCAGAAGAAGACGGCGAGGGCGAAACTGCCAGCGCCGCCAATTCCAGCCCGTCGAAACGGTCATCAAAACGGGACAAGGACGAGAGCTGATCCCCTCCGGTTTAAACCGGCCAGAGTGAAATCAGGCTAGTCGGCGGTTTGATCGGCGGTCCACTCGGCCAGATTCTGGCTGACCTGCCCGGCTGCCTGGTCGAAGGCGGCGACAATCGCACCGGCGCGATTGGCCGAGGCGCGGGCTTCACCACTGAACACATTGGATCCGGCGAGCTGGCGCCCATCGCTGGCAATCAGACGCGCGGCCAGCCGGATGCGGATCAGCGGCGCCCGTCCATCGCCCTGATCATAAACGGCTTCAAATTCGCGCAAATCCAGCCGCAGCTCATATTGGGCCCGCACGCCATCGTCCGGCACAACCGGTGCGACGCGGGAACCGGCCGCGTTGAACGTATCAACGATGAGATTCTGCATGATGCGCGGTGCCGGTGCGATCCAGCGCGCAGCCGCCATATAGGCAATATGCCCGTCAGCCATCTGGATAGCGATTTCGTCACCGGCAAGACCGCGCGGCGCCTGTGGCGACACGATCCTGACAATGGTCCTCCCCTCACCGGTCCAGGCGCTCGGCTCGGGCGAGGAGAGGCGATAGACGGAGGACGGGGTGGACTCCGGCAAGAGCGACACGCAGGCCGACAGTGACAGGGCACATAGGGTAATCAGAACCGGCTTGATGGAAGACAGGGATCTCATTGCGGCACCTCTACGGTTTGACGCGGTGAACCGGCCACGAAGCCGCCCGGATTGTTTTCAAATTCAGAGGCGCTGCGCTCGAGCGAATCAACCAACCGGCTGAGATCGCCGGCCGTCTGGGTCAGATCCACCAAACCCTCTTGCGCGAAGGACTGCAGCGCCGGGGTCACCGACATCATCAGCGTGCTTGTATCGGTCGCAGCCTGATTGACGGCAATTGCGGCGGCTGTGGTTTCATTGACCGCCGGCGCCATGTCATTGAGCAGGAAGGCCTCAGCCGTGGCGCCGAACTCTTGCAGGGAGATCGCGGCACTGGAGATATCTGCTGCGGCAGTGTCGATCCGCCCAATCGTCGTGCGCATGTCGTCTACGAGTGACTGCTCGGAATTGAGCCGGTCGGTGATCTCGCGCAGATTGACCAGGGTTGCCGAAAATTCCTCGACATTCTGGTCATTGAGCAATTCTGACAGTCTGAACAGCGCCAGCTGCGCTGCGTCGAGCACATCTTCAGAGCCCTCAACCAGACCTTCCAATTGAGCCCGGCGCGCGAAAATCCGCGGCGGTTGCCGGCTGGCCGGGCTGAGCAGGCGTTGTGCGTCGGCAGAGCCGCCCGTGATCAAAATATAGGACAGGCCAGTCAGGCCCTGCGGTTCCAGCTGGGCGAAACTGTCAACGCGAACCGGCGTTTGCGCCAGCACGCGGACGCGCGCGATCACGCGGCTTTGGCCATCGAGCCCGAGTGATGTGACCTCGCCGACCTGGATACCATTGAAGCGGACTTCGCCGGATTCGCGCAGGCCGCGGACTGGGCCCTCGAAGACGACATCGTAAAAAGCGTAATCCTCGTCGAAGGATACCTTGCCGAGCCAAACAGCGAAAATGCCGCCGCCCGCGATCAGGATCAGCGCAAACAGGCCGACAAGGACATGATGTGCCTTGGTTTCCATCGTCTAGCTCTCCTTGCCGGCATTGGCCGTGCGCCCGCGGGGCCCATGAAAATATTCCTGGATCCACGGATGAGGGTTTCGCATCAACGCCTCCAGGGGCGCAACTGCCGCGACACGTTTATCGGCGAGTACGGCAATTCGGTCACAGATGGCATACAGGCTGTCGAGATCGTGTGTGATCATCAATACGGTCAGGTTCAGCGCCCGCGACAATTCCAGAATGAGGGTATCGAACGCCGCCGCACCGATCGGGTCGAGCCCGGCGGTCGGTTCGTCAAGAAACAGGATATCCGGATCGAGCGCCAAGGCCCGCGCCAGGGCGACGCGCTTGCGCATACCGCCTGACAATTCCGAGGGAAAGCGCTCAGCGACACTGGGGTCGAGCCCGGCCAGGCCGAGCTTCATCCCGGCGATTTCTTCCATCAGCGCCACCGGCATATCGATATGCTCGCGCAGCGGCGCCATGACGTTTTCGAGCACGCTGAGCGAGGTGAACAGCGCCCCGTTCTGGAACAAAACGCCCCAGCGGCTGTCGACACGCCGCCGCTCGGCCGCTTTCATGGCCGAGAAGGGCCGGCCGTCGAACAGGATTTCGCCGGCCTCATATTTTTGCAGGCCAAGAATGGCGTTCATCAACACGGTCTTGCCAGTACCGGACCCGCCGACCAGGCCGAGAATTTCGCCGCGCCGGATATCCAGATCGAGACCTTCGTGCACGACATGTGGGCCGAAGGCTGTCTTCAGGCCGCGTATGGCGATCAGGACATCGTCGCTCATATGCCCAGCTCCAGATACATCATCGCAAACATCGCCTCGACGACAATCACGATGAAGATCGATTGCACTACCGAGGCGGTGACGCGGCGGCCGAGGGATTCGACATCGCCGGCCACTTTCATGCCTTGGCGGCACCCGACGATCGCCACCACAAGGCCAAAGACCGGTGCTTTCGACATCCCGACCCAGAAATGGCTCCAGTCGAGTTCGGAATGCAGGCGCGCAATGAAGACGGCCGGGGAAATATCCTGGGCAGTCCAAGCCACCAGCATGCCGCCGAAAATGCCGGTGATCATCGCTGCAAAGGTCAAAAGCGGCGCCATCAATACGCAAGCGACCACACGCGGCAGGACCAGAACTTCAAACGGGTTCAGGCCCAATACCTTCATGGCGTCGATTTCCTGCTGCATTTTCATCGCGCCAATCGAGGCGGTAAACGCCGAGTCGGAACGGCCAGCCAGCAGGATCGCCGTGATCAGAACCGCGAATTCGCGCAACACGGAAATCCCGATCAACTCGACGCTGAAAATCGCAAAGCCAAACTCGGCGAGCAGGTTGGCGCCCATATAGGCGACGACAGCGCCGATGAAGAAGGACAAGACCGCCACGATGGGCAGCGCATTGACGCCGACCTCTTCCATCGCCCATATCGTTGAGGTCAATCGGAAGCTCGACGGACGCACCAGGGTGCGCAGGCCGGTTGTAATGGTCTGTCCGAAAAAGGCGATCGTCTCAATGGTTTCCGCGAAGGCGGCTTCGAGTCCTGAGCCGATCCGCTCCAGCGCTTCGACGAAGCCGAAACCGCGTGGCGGATCTGGTGGACAGACCTGGCTGCGCCGCCGAACTTCTTCGATCAAGCGCCGCGCCGTTGGATGCCGGCCGAGATAGTGGAAATCGCCGTCGGGAACGCCGCAGCGCCGCGTCACCCGCCCGAGCATATAGGCACCGGAGGTATCAACGCGCCCAAGCTGGGTCAGGTCGACGACAATCATGTCGGGCTCGACACTGGTTTCAACATTGCGAATGGCCGTATCGACCCGGCTGATCGTGTCGATCGTCCAGTCGCCATGAGCCTCAACGACGGTTTTGCCCGCATCGTCGCGCAAATCCACCCGGGCACCGGTGTCAGACTTTGCTTGATTTCCCCTCATGGTCACAAGCCTAGTCGATTTCTTTCGTCGCAGGGAGTGGAGAAACACGCGCGAGCAGTATTGCTGCAGCCAGGCCTGCTGCAGCCGGCAGGATCATGATCGCAAAACCGCCCGTTCCCAGCCGGGCGAAGAAGTATCCCGACACCGCCGAAGCCACCGCCATCGCCACACCGCCGGACAGCGCCGAATTGATCGCCTGCCCGGTCGCGGCAAACCGGTCGGGCACCGAATGCGCCGCAAAGCGCAGAAAGCCCAGATAGGTCGCAGCGAAGCTCAGCGCGTGCAGGCATTGCAGTGCGAACAGGGCCCAAAGCGGCGGCGCCAATGCGGTCAACCCCCAACGCAGGATCGAGCCGCCGCCGCCCAGCATCAACAGACCCGCCGGGCTCAAGCGTCCCAGCCAACCGCGTCCAGACAGCCAGATAAAGACGATCTCCACCGCAACGCCGCAGGCCCATAGCGCCCCGATGGTCAGATCGCTATAGCCCTGTGCCGACCAAGCCACCGCCGAGAAGGCATAATAAAAGCCATGCCCGCCCTGGATCAGGGCCGACGCCGCCAGCGCCAGTCCAAACGGTCCCGCCACCAAACGGCGCAGCACGGTGAAGTCAGCTTCGAGTGCCGGTGGGTGCGGCGCCCGTTCGCCGGCCGGCAGACGTGCCGCCGCCACGGCGATCGCAATCGCACCGAACACGATGCACGCCAGAATCGTCTCGCTGCCGCGCCAGTCAATCAGTGCACCGACGGCGAAATTGCTGACGATGAACATCACCGAGCCGATGGCCCGCACCGGACCAAACACGAACAGACCATCGCGGGCCTGGCGCAGCGCAAAGGCGTCGATCACCGGGATCTGTCCAAACAGAACCGCACCGGACAGGAACGACAGGATAACGAGCACCCAGGGCGAGTGTACCGGGTAGTGAGCAGCAAATACGAGGGTAGCGGCCAGGGCAAAAAGCAGAATCGGATCGCGATTGCGCCGGGCATTATCGGCCCAGCGCGCACCCAGCGGCGAGACCAGCGTCCGCCCAGCCAATCCGGCCGCAACGATCCAGCCAATCCATTCCGCACTCAGATCCCGCCCGTCCAGCCATTTGGGGAAATACGGCAGGAAGGCCCCCAGAGTGAGGTAGAACGCCCCGTAATAGGTGGCAAAACGGAATCCGGGCGATCTGAACATTGCAATCCTTTGATGCGCGAAGCCCATAACCCGTGCCGCTGTTCCTGCATAGGCATGATGCGCTTGGCGAACAGTGTTCACCGCGATAGGTTCGCCGCCAGATTGAAGCTTGGGAATGATCATTCATGGATGCGGACACCGCGACATTGGACTGTGCGGATGCCAGTATTCACGAGGCATCCATCCGCCCGCTTCGCGTGTTGGTCACCGGTTATCGCTCACACCCGCATGTTGGCGGTCAGGGTGTCTATATCCGTGAATTGTCACGCAGTTTGCGCGACCTTGGCCACACCGTCACCGTCGCATCCGGCCCGCCCTATCCGCAGCTCGATGACGGTATCGAACTGATCCAACTGCCCTCGCTCGATTTGTTTGCCGAAGAAAATGCCTTCATGGCCCTGCGCCTGCGGCACCTGTCGTCCTGGGCGGATATGTCGGAATGGCTGGCCCATAATAGCGGTGCATTCGGCGAGCTTTACGCCTTCTCCCGCAGGCTTGAACGCTTGCTGGCCCGCGAGGGTGACCGCTTCGACGTCGTGCACGACAATCAGACGCTGGCGACTCCTTTCCTGCGCATCAATCGCCGCCTGCCGGTGATCACCACCGTGCATCATCCCATCGCCATTGACCGTGATTACGCCCTCGCCGCTGGCGCCAAATGGTGGCAGCGCGCCCTGACGCGCCGCTGGTATCACTTCGTCAGCATGCAAGCGCGCACCGCGCGTAACCTGCCGCGCCTGCTCGCTGTTTCCCAAGCTGCCAGCGACAGCCACGCCGCCCATTACGGCATCAATACCGACCATGTCCGCGTCGCCTTCAACGGCATTGACCATGACATCTTCCTTCCCGATCCAGCGGCACAGGTCGAGACGGGACTGATCGTCACCACCGCCAGCGCCGACGCCCCGATCAAAGGGCTCGACGTACTGATCGACGCCCTCGCCCGTGTCGCGGCCGCGCGTCCGCTGGCCCGGCTGCACATCATCGGCACCCTGCGCGACGGTCCCGCCAAACAGGCCCTCGCCGCCCATGGGCTGAGCGGCCGCGTCACCACCAGCGCCAATCTGACCCGCGAAGCCATCGCCCAACTCTATCGCCGCGCCCACATCGTCGCCTGCCCGGCGCGCTTTGAAGGCTTCGGCTTTCCCGCTGCCGAGGCGATGGCCTGCGGCGCTGCGGTCGCCGCCAGTGATGGTGGCGCTTTGCCGGAAGTCGTTGGCGATGCAGGACTGATCTCGAAGGCTGGCGATGCGGCAAGCCTGGCGCAAGACCTTGCCCGCCTGCTCGACAGCCCCGACGAGGCGCGCCGTCTCGGTATCCGGGCCGCCGCCCGGGCGAAGACAGAATTCAACTGGTCGCGCCACGCCCTGGCCGCCTCACGGCTCTATACCGAAGCCCTCGCCGAGCGGAGCCCGAACGCCTGATGTTGACGATGCGGCTTGAAGAGATGACGCTGGAGCCTGGCATGCGCGTGCTCGACCTCGGCTGCGGACGTGGCCGGCATTTGCACGCGCTCTACTGGAACGAGATCCCGCTGGAGGTCGTCGGCGTCGATCTTTCGCATGGCGAGGTCAAGGCGGCGCTCGATGGCTTCTTCCAATTGCCTCCGCCCGACCCGCACTCGCCCCTGCGCAGCGCCGTACTCAGCGCCGGTGATGCCGCGCGCCTGCCCTTCGCCGACAATAGTTTCGACCGGGTCCTGTGTTCGGAAGTGCTCGAACACGTCCCCGATCCCGACGCCGTACTGGCCGAGATTGCCCGCATCCTGAAACCCGGCGGAATATTCGCCGCCTCGGTGCCACGCTATTGGCCCGAAGCGATCTGCTGGAAGCTCTCGACCGCCTATCACAATACGCCGGGCGGTCATGTCCGCATCTTCAGGACCAAGGCCTTGCGCGACCAGGTGCGCAAGCAGGGCTTTGCCGCCCTCAAACGTCATTGGGCCCATGGCCTTCACAGCCCCTATTGGTGGCTGCAATGTGCCTTGTGGGAGCGCCGTGAGCGCAGCGCCGCCGTGCGGCTCTACCGCAAATTTCTCGAATGGGATTTGATGCAGAAGCCGCTGCTCACCCAGGGCTTGGAATGGCTGCTGGCACCGGTGATGGGTAAATCGCTGGTGATGTATTTCCGGAAGGTCGGCTGAATGTCGCGACAGATCAACATCGCCGCCTGTGCCGACCATATCGAGCGGCTGCAGCGGCCCGACGGCTCCATCCCCTGGATCGAGGCCGGCATATGGGATGCGTGGAATCACGGTGAGAGCACGATGGCGCTGGCGATTGCCGGTCGCGATCATGCCGCACGCAAAGCGCTCGACGCCTTGTTCGAGCGCCAAGACGATGATGGTGGCTGGCGCGGGGATCTCGGCGCCTCGGTACCGCTTGACGATGCCAATCGCCGCCTCGTTCCTGGCACGCCTGAGACAGCGCGCGACACCAATTTCTCCGGCTATGCCGCCGTCACCCTGCTGCGCTCCATGCTGGCGCTCGACACGCCGGCGGACCTCTCACGCTATTGGCCACAATTGCGCCGGGCGATCGATTGGGTGCTGAGCCATCAGACGCGTCATGGCGATATTGTCTGGCGCGCGCCTGACGCACGCGAACAGATGGCCGCACTGGACTCGCTACGCGCCGGCAATGCCAGCCTCTACAAAGCGCTGGAATGCGCGATCCAAATCGCCCGCCGGCTCGGCCATGACGAGCGCGAATGGGTCGTCGCGCGCCAGCGGCTCGGTGCCGCACTGCGCGAGAATGACGCCCGCTTTGACCGCACCGGCATCGATCGCCGCCGCTACGCGATGGACTGGTATTACCCCGTCCTCGCTGGTGTTCTCCCCATCGAGACCGGCCGCGCCCGGCTCTATGCCCGCTGGACCGAGTTTGTTGAACCGGGTCTGGGTTGCCGCTGCGTCGCCGACGAGCCTTGGGTGACCGCAGCCGAGACCGCCGAGCTGGCGCTGGCCTGCATGGCGGTCGGCAAGACGGCCCAGGCCGAAGCTTTGCTCGCCGACCTCGCGCCGCTGGCGGCCAAAGACGGCGGTTACTGGATGGGTTGGCAGTTCGAGGAAGGGGTCATCTGGCCCTATGAACGCCCGTCCTGGACGGCCGGCGCCTTGGTGTTGGCAGCCGACGCTGTTCAGGGTTTGAGCAAGGGCTCGACGCTATTGATCCGAAACGCCGTGCCCGAATACCCGCTCAAGCGCGGCGGCGCAGGACTTCCAGCGTTCCGACGCGATTGACGCTGTCGAACAGGCCGGATGCAACGGCCAGCTTCCAGATCTCATAGGGCGGACGGCCGCCGTCGGCGGGGTCCGGAAAAACGTCATGGATCGCCAAAATACCGCCGGACACCAGCCGGCCGGTCCAGCCCTGATAATCGGCCAGAGCGGCCTCCATCGAATGTCCGCCATCGATAAAGACCATGCCGAGCGGCGTCGCCCAATGCGCCGCAACAATCGCCGAGCGCCCGACGACCGGGATCACGCAATCCTCCAGCCCGGCCCGAAACAGGGTGTCGCGCAGGGCTGGCAGGGTTTCGACCGCGCCGAGCTCGGCATTGTATAATTCGGGGTCGTGATACTCTTCGCCGGCTTGGTGTTCTTCCGAGCCTCGATGATGGTCGAGAGTGTAGAGGACACTGCCGGCGGCCCGCGCTGCGGGGCCGAGATAGAGCGCGGACTTGCCGCAATAAGAGCCAATTTCCAGCACCGGTCCGAGACGACCGGCTTCGCGAGCCAGCGCGGCAAGCGCCTCCCCCTCGAGCGGGTCGAGGAAGCCTTTGACAGTCGCCGGATCAAGCATCAGGAAAAGGGTTGCGTGTCACGAATTTCGCGCCGCAGCCGTGCCAGTTCGTCGGCGCGATCCCGAAGGCTTTCGGACAGAAAGGCGAGCTGGTCGCGCTCGGTATTGATCTGCAGCACTTGTGCGTCTGACAGCCGCGTGGAGACAAGCACAACCGTTGCATCAAAAGTCGCAACGGCTTCGCGCGTCAAGGCGATTGCGGTTTCAACCTCGGCGAGGTCGCGGGTCAACGTCGAGCGGGTAAATCCGGCAGGCTGGATAATAATGGCGCGTGCGGCCTGGTCCAACTGGCGCGCCTGTGCACCCGCGAGTGCGACATCCGTGAGCAGGAGCTCATTCGCGTCATTCACCTGCAGAGTCAGGAGCTGCCGGTATTGAACATAGGCTTGGCCGGGTTGGTCGGGCGCGACAGATTCAGTGGCAGCAGGCTGTCCCGTCAGGCGATCCATCCAGCCGCGCGCGGTTTCCATCGCTCCGGCGGGACTGACCCAGGCATTCTCGCGATAGCTTGTCTGGAGGGTCTGAGCAGCATCGAGCAGGTTGGCCTGAGCCGGACTAACGCGCAGGTCTGCGTCGGAAACACCTGATCCCACAAGTGAAATAGGGTCGCTGGCACACGCAGTGATCAAACCGCAGGCGCAGATCGCCGCAAGAACACCTTGGTATCCACGCATCAACTGATAATTCCCAACACGAAGCCAGCCCCAATGGATGAGAAGATATAGCGAGTAGGCACAATAAGCTATGCAATATTATATTGATGCTGCGCTAACGACAGATGGATGCGATGGACACCGCTTACTCACGCCGCCTGCTCTACCCGCCAATCCGGCCCAGTCGCGCCTCGCGGCTGGCGGTCGGCGACGGGCATGAGCTTTATCTCGAAGAATGTGGCCGGCCCGACGGACTGCCGGTCATCGCCCTGCATGGCGGGCCCGGTGGTGGCATCTCCCCGGCCCTGCGGCGTTTTTTCGATCCGGCCCGATATCGCATCATCCTGTTTGACCAGCGCGGTTGCGGCCGATCAACCCCACACGGCGCGCTCAATGCGAATACCACAGCTGACCTCGTTGCCGATATCGAACGCATCCGCGCCGCGCTCGGCGTCGATAAATGGGTCGTGTTCGGTGGCTCTTGGGGCGCCACGCTCGCCCTCGCCTATGCCCGCGAACATGCCGCGCAATGCCTGGGACTGATCCTGCGCGGGGTATTTACCTGCCGCCAGGTCGAGCTCGACTGGTTCTACCGCCACGGCGCCAACATGCTGTTCCCCGACATGTGGGAGCGGCTGATCGGTCCGTTGAGCGAGGCGGAACGGGGCGATGTCGTCAAAGCCTATTATGAGCGCCTGCTGGAGCCAGACGTCGTGCGGCGGCGCCCCGACGCCCTCGCTTGGGCACGTTGGGAAAGCGCGCTGATCAGTTTGGGCGGCGAGCCCGCTTCACAGCTGGCCGATCCGTTGCGCGCCGATGCTCTCGCCCGGATGGAAACGCACTACTTCTTCCACAAAGGGTTTTTCGAACATGACGGCGCCCTGCTCGACAGCGTGCCGCAGTTCAAACATCTGCCAGGCATTATCGTCCAGGGCCGCTATGACGTGGTGACGCCGCCCCAGACAGCTTGGAGCCTCGCCCGCGAATGGCCGCGAGCAAGGCTCCGCATGATCCCCGATGCCGGGCATGCAGCCGGCGAGCCGGGCATTGTCGACGGGCTGGTCCGCGCAACCGACAGCTTCGCCGACCAGTTCAGCTAGCCGCCAAGCAGCATCTGCGTCAGACCCCATCCGAACTTGTCGTCCAGGCCAAGCACAAGGATCAGCGTCAAGGCAATCGGTGCGAGGAAACGCATCGAGAATCGGAAGAAGCCGAACAGCAGCGGCGAGGCATGCGAGAGTTGCGACTTGGCAATGTCGCGCCTGACCACCCAACCCATGAAGACCGCGATCAACAGACCAGCGAGCGGCAGGGCCAGACTGCCTGAAATGAAGTCGAGGAAATCAAAGAACGACATCGAGAACACGACGCCGACACCGACCAGCCAGATGAAACCACCGAACACCCAGGTGATGGTGTTGCGGCCGAGGCTGGAATTCTCCTCAGCCCAGGCGACGACGGCCTGCAGCAGTGAGATCGATGAAGTTAGCGCCGCGATCAGCGCCAGGGTGAAGAATGCCGCTCCGACAATATTGCCGCCAGGCATCGCCGCGAAGGCCGAGGGCAAAGCCTGGAAAAACAGGGCCGGGCCGGCATTCGGTTCCAGTGCCGTAAACGCAAACACGAAGGGGAAGATCGCCAGGCCCGCGATCAGCGCCACTGCCGTATCGGCAAAGGCGATAATCCCGGCCGACTGGCCAATATTGGCATTTTTGTCGAGATAGGAGCCATAGGTGATCATGATCCCCGAACCCAGCCCGATCGAGAAGAATGCTTGGCCAACGGCGGCCAAGAAGGTTGAGGGGCGCACTTCGCTGAGATCAACCGCGAACAAATAGCTCAAGGCCGCGCCGGCATCGCCAGTGACCATCGCATAGACCACCATGCCGAGCAGCATGATAAAGAAGAGCGGCATCAGCACGGACGACGCTTTTTCGATACCGCCCGTAATCCCACGCGAGACGACGAAAATCGTCATGAAGCTGAACAGGGAATGCCAAAACAGCACGGCATAGGGATCGGCGGTAAAGGCTTCAAATGCCGCCGCCACTGCGCCCGGCGCCTGCCCGGTCAGTTCGCCACCGAACATTTTGAAAATATAGGATGTCACCCAGCCGGCGACGACGGAATAGAAACACAGAACGAGAATGCCGCCGATCATCCCGATCCAGCCGAGCATGGTCCAAAATTGCGGTGAGCCATTATCGGCCGTCAATTTCTCGACCGAGCCAACCGCCGATCCCTGTCCGTAACGGCCGACCGAGAGTTCTGCCATCAAAACCGGAAAACCGATCAACAGGACGCAGACGACATAAATCAGCACAAACGCAGCGCCACCATTCTCGCCAGCTGTGTAAGGAAAGCGCCAGAAATTTCCCAGCCCGACTGAAGACCCGATCGCCGCCATCAGAAATCCGAAGCGTGACGACCAATGCGCATGAGCACTTGATGGCGCGATTGCCATGAAACCCCCTACCGCTCACGGCTGATTCAGCTGGAGCTATTGTTTCGACTGCAACAGATTTCCTCCAAGCTTTCAGGTCGGTCAAGTGACAGAATCGCACGACGGCCTGTTCTCAAACAGCAAGAAGCCCCGCCTGCTTTTTGCGCAGGCAGGGCTTCTCATTGTCAGGCTATGGCCCGTATTGCCGGACGTATCAGCCGAGGCCGACCAAAGCGCCAATCCGGCCGTCATTGAAGCGGTCATCCAGACCGACCACCAGGATGCTCCCGATCGCCAGCGGTACGAAATAGCGCACCGCGAAGTGGAAGAAGGCAAACAGCCCCGGCGAAGCCTGGTGCAATTCGCTGCGCATCAGTGATTTCGGGATCACCCAGCCAGCGAAAACCGCGACCAGGAAACCACCAAGCGGAAGCAGGATCTGGCCGGAGAGCACGTCGATGAAACCGCCGGCGAAGGCCTCCGAATAAACCGCGCCCGCGCCAATCAGGAAGGCAAAAGTGCCCAACAGCCAAGCCGTCATCGAGCGTCCGAAGCTCGCATTTTCCTCGACGAAAGCGACGGTTGCCTCCAGCAGGGAGATCGACGAGGTCAGCGCAGCAATGAAGGCCAGGGCGAAGAAAGCACCGCCGATGAGATTGCCGGCAGGCATGGTGGAGAAAACCTGCGGAAGCGCTGTGAAAATCAGACCAAGCCCCGCAGCTGGGTCCATCCCGACCATGAAAACGATCGGGAAGATCATCAGGCCGGCGATCAGCGCCACCATTGTATCGGCCGAGACAATCAGGACGGCCGAAGAGCCAATGTTTGAATCCCGCGGCAGATAGGAGCCGTAGGTGATCATGATCGCCGAGGCGACGCTGACGGAGAAGAAGGCCTGACCGAGCGCGGCAATGAAGGTTTGCCCGGTTACGGCGGTGAAATCAGGTGCAAACAGATAGCTGATTGCCTGTCCGGCGGCGCCATTCATCATCGAATAAACGGTCAGACCGATCAGCACGACGAAGAAGAGTGGCATCAGGATCGTGGCGACACGTTCAATGCCGCCCTTCAGGCCACGCGACACGATCAGGACGGTGAGCACCATGAATGCGAAGTGCCAGAACATCTTGATGCCATCGGTCTGGTAAAACATCGTGGCGCCATCAGGCTGGGCAAATCCACCGGCGAAACCGGCAAGCGAGAAGGCCATCACCTGACCCGCGATGACGCTATAGGTCGTCAGGACCAGGAAACCGGCCGCCGTACAGACCCAGCCGACAACCGACCACTTGCCGGATTTGCCGGCTTCGATCGCCATTTTGCGGGTCGAGGTAATCGCTGATTGCTGGGCATGGCGACCAATCGCCAGCTCGGCCATCAGAACGGGCAGAGCAAACAGCAGCACACAGCCGATATAGATCAACACGAAGGCCGAGCCACCATTCTGGCCCGTCATGAACGGGAAACGCCAGAGATTGCCAAGGCCCACGGCCGAGCCGACCGCCGCCATGATGAATGCAAAACGCGATGACCAATGGGCGTGCGTGCTCGCGAGCGCTGCTGCCATGAAACTCTCCCCTCAAGTCCGGCGATCTGCGCGCCTGAACAATTATTTACTGGTGCATACCCTTCCCCAACCCCAGAGCGGGGTCAAGCACAACAGGTCGGTCGGGCAGTCCGGCATGTCAGTCCGGTGCAGGGACGATCAGCCGAACAGGCCAACTCCGCGCGGAGGCTCGGCATTGCGGTGAATATGGGCGCCGAGGATCAGGCCGAAGCCCGCCAAAACCGCCATCATCACCGTGCCGCCATAGGATATCATCGGCAAGGGCACCCCGACCACAGGCAAGGTCCCCATCACCATGCCGACATTGATGATCACATACAGGCCGAACGTCGTCGCAACCCCCATCGTCGTCAGCCGCAAGAACGTCGATTTGCAACTCGTCGCAATGGCCACGGTATTGGCCAGAATCAAAGCGTACACGGTCAGGATCACCAGGCCGCCGACAAAACCGAATTCCTCACCGAGGATGGTGAAAATGAAATCGGTCTGCTTTTCCGGCAGATAATCGAGCTGAGACTGGGTCCCCTCCATGAAGCCCTTGCCGGTGAAGCCACCGGAGCCAAGGGCAATTTTCGACTGCAGGATCTGGTAACCGGCTCCCAGCGGATCGGAATCCGGGCTGAACATCGTCATGATGCGCTCGCGCTGATAATCCGCGAGGCCATAGCTGAAGAAGGCGCCGCCAGCGATGACGCAGGCCATAATGGCCGGCACGATCACCTTCCAGCTCAGCCCGGCCAGAAACACCACCGCGCCGCCAGTCGCCACCAGCAACAGGGTCGTGCCCAGATCAGGCTGTTTCAGGATGAGCAGCGCCGGAATACCGATCAGCGCGGCGGGAATCAGCAGCCCCCCCAGACGCGAGACGCGTTCGGTCGGCAGGTCGTGATAGAAACGCGCCAGCGCAAAAACCAGTGCGATTTTCATGAGCTCGGAGGGTTGCAGCCGGATCGGCCCGAGGTCCAGCCAGCGTTGCGAACCATTGACGGTCGCGCCAAACAATTCCGAACCGATCAACAGGATCAACGCCACGACATAGATCGGATAGGCAACGCCCATCCAGAAGCGCGGCGGAAACATCGCGATCACCAGCATGGCAACAAAGCCGACTGCAAACCGCATCGCATGGCGCGCCGCCCAAGGCTCCCAGGACCCGCCGCCGACAGAATACAACATCCCAACGCCGGCCGCGCCCAGCAGGACCAGGAGCAGGACCAGGGTCCAGTTGAGCTCCATCATCTTGCCCGGCAGGTCGCGTGGGACGCTTTCCCGGAAAACAGCCATCAGATACCTCTCCGCACGCCCGGTCCAAGATCGGCAAATACGCCGGGTCTGCTCGACGGATCACGCGCCACAACGCGGCGCAGGATATCGCGGGCCGGCCGCGTCGCGGCGCTGGAACCGCCGCCATGCTCGACCACAACGACGACAGCGTATTTCGGTGCATCGGCCGGTGCGTAACACATGAACAATCCGTGGTCGCGCAACCGCCAAGGCAGGTCGAGCTGACTGCGAACCCCGGAATCGCGCTCCGCAGTGGTGATGGAATAGACCTGTGCGGTGCCGGTCTTGCCGGCCATTTCGATGCCATCAATTCCAAGACCACCGAGTGAATAAGACGTACCGCCGGGCTCTTGCGCGGCGGCGCGCAAAGCGTCGCGCACGCGCACGAAAGCATCATCGCGCAAGCCCATATGCGGAGCCGGTGGCGCCATCGCATTGCGATACAGGGTCGGTTCAACCGCCCGCCCGGAGGCCACCCGCGCTGTCATCACCGCCACTTGCAGCGGCGAGGTCAGCATCGCGCCCTGGCCAATCCCGGTATTGAAGGTATCGCCGGTCGACCACCCCTCATTGCGTTGCGCCCGCTTCCAAGCCGGATCTGGCATGATGCCACGGGCTACGCCGGCGATGCCGATATCGAATTGCTGGCCAATGCCAAAGCGCTGCCCCATCGCGTGCAATCGCTCGATCCCGAGCCGCTGCGCAGTTTCATAAAAGAAGATATCGCAGGACGTTTTCAGCGCCGTCCGCAAGTTGACCGTGCCATGGCCCTGCCGGCGCCAGCAATGGAATTCGCGATTACCCAAGCGTACCGAGCCGGTGCAATGCACGGTCTCGTTCGGCCGGAAGACATTGTGTTCGATCGCCGCTGCCGCCGAAACCGCTTTGAAGGTCGAGCCCGGCGGATAGGTGCCCTGGATCGACTTCTGGAATAGCGGCCGGTGATCATTTTCGCGCAGGCCGGCGAAGTCCCGGCTGGAAATTCCGCCGACGAATAGATTGGGGTCGAAGCTCGGTGCCGAGACCAGTGCGATCAACTCACCACTATTGACGTCGATCACCACCGCCGACGCGCTGTCCTGGCCCAGACGTTCATAGGCGTATTGCTGGATATCGGCATCCAGCGTCATGACGACATCCTGCCCCTGCTGCGGCGCCACGGATTGTTCCGGCAATTCCCGGATGACCCGGCCGACCGCATTGACCTCGATCTTCAGGGCTCCCGCCGCACCGCGTAAATCCCGCTCGCGAGCGATCTCGACGCCAGTCTTGCCAACCCGGAAACCGGGATGGCGCAATAGCCGCTCGACTTCGCGCGTCTCGCCGGCGAGATCGTCATCATTGGGCGATTGCACATAGCCCACGACATGCGCGAACGCCGCCGCATAGGGATAGGCACGCACTTCGCCGACATCCGGCGCCATGCCAGCCAGCTCGGGCGCGTTCAGATTAATCGCTGAAAAAGTCTGCCAGTCGAGATCTTCCGCAACCGTGATGGCGTTAAATCTCTGGCCGGTTCTGGCCGCGCGCAAAACGCGCTCGCGCTCATAATCGCTCAACGGCATGAACTTCGAGAGCCGGTCCAGCGCCGCCGCGACATCACCGGCTTCTTCCGGCACGATCAGGACGCGAAAACTGTCGCGATTTTCTGCCAGCAGAGCCCCGAAACGGTCAAGGATGCGGCCACGCGAGGGCGGAACCAGACGGAAATTGAACTGGTTGTCCTCGGAGAGCAGCCGATAGCGCTCACCCTCCAGCACCTGCAGCGAATACAGCCGTGCGCTCAGCCCGGTAAAGGCCAGCGCTCCGCCACCGGCCATCAGCAAGGTCCGGCGGGTGAACTTGATATCCTGTTCCTGGCGATCAGCGCGCATCGTGTCTCGCGATCATCCCCCGATAAAGCCGGTTCGGCTGCTGCGGCGCCCCCGCAGCGAAAGGTAAGCGATCAGAGGGAACATCAGCATTGTCGCTGTCGCCTCAATGATCAAGGGGCGCAGATCGGCCCACTCGTCCAATGACCAGCTGCCCATCAGATAGGCAATGGCATGGGCCAGCAACAACGTGCCGGCAAATCGCGCCAGAATTGGGGGCAGATCGCGCGGCATGCCGTCTTCACCGCGGAAACGGAAGGCCGCGATGGCCACCAGGTAGGACAGCGCCCACACGCCCATCGGCGCGCCGGTCAGCAGGTCCTGGCAAAGCCCGATCGCGAAAACGATGATGGGCGGCATGAAATGCGGCCGCAAGCCAGCCCACAGGAAGATGGCGATCAGAGTCCAGGTTGGCATGATATTGACGCCGTCGATCAATTGTGTCGGCGCTGCTTGCACCACCAGTGCCGCGAACACCGACAGCGCACACGCGGCAGCAGCCCAATGGGAGGTTTTACGCTCGCTTGGTTTTCTCATTGATCACCCCCTGCCGGTGTCGGTTCGGCGGCGGTAGCGTCAACCGGGATGGCCTGTTCGGCCTCCGGCACGTCCGGCTCATCGACCGGCACCTCAACGCGTTGGTAGGGCCAGACCCAGACAAAATCGACCGGCGCCTGGTCGGAGTAGAGCTGGACGCGCCATGTGCCATCACGCGCTTCCACTGCTTCGCCAACCGGCAGGCCGCGCGGCAGGATGCCATCATCGCCCGAACTGACAATGCGGTCGCCGGGCTGGATATCGGCGTCGCGGCCGACATATTCCAAACGCGGAAAGGCTGAATTATCGCCGATCAGAATGGCGCGCGCATTGGAGCGGTCGGCCATCACCGGGATCCGGCTGTTGAGGTCGGTCAGAAGCAGAATGCGCGCCGAACGGCGGCCGGTCTCAAACACGCGTCCGACGAGCCCGTAAAGATTGATCACTGGATAGCCGTCATCGATTCCCGCATCGCGGCCCCGGCCGATCAGGCGCGCGCGCACGAAGGGGCCCTCAGGGTCAGCGACGGTCCAGGCGCCAATCCGGTCGCGGGTCGCGGGCGTGTCGATATCGAGCGCGGCTTCGTAAACTTCGATGCGGTCGCGCTGGCGATAGGCCAGGTCTTCCCAATAGCGGGCCTCGATCAATTGCTGTCGCAGGCTCGCATTCTCTTCGGCCAGCTCGCCCTGCTGCCGGAAATAGGGGCCAATATTCTTGAGCCAGCGGACCGGTTGCGCGGCGAGTTCCAGAACGGGTGCAGCGATATCGGTGAAGCCGGACCGGAAGTCGGACAGGGCGATCGAGCGCGAATCTGGACGATCAAACGCGATCAGGGCGCCTGAAAGGACAAGCAGGGCGATAAATAGTGTCCGTGAAAACCGAACCCCACCCTCACCTTCATGCCGTCCTGAACGACGAGAAGCCACGACTCACTCCTGCCCCTGCATGCACCGGCAGATTAGACCGCTTCAGACAGAATGGGGCGCCAAAGCTTAAGATCTTCAACCGCCTTGCCACAGCCCAGCACGACGCAAGACAATGGGTCATCGGCGAGACAGACCGGCAGGCCGGTGCGTTCACGAAGCTCGGTGTCGAGATTGCGCAGCAGTGCGCCGCCGCCCGTGAGGACAATGCCCTTGTCGACGATATCGGCTGCCAGCTCCGGCGGGGTCGCTTCCAGTGCCTGCTTGACCGCTTCGACGATCTGCTCGACCGGCTCGGAGAGCGCATCGGCAATCATCGCCTCGGTGATGGAAATCTCGCGTGGCACGCCATTCATCAGGTCGCGGCCCTTGATATCCAACGTCAGGCCTTCGCCCTTGATCGGCGGCATGGCCGAGCCGATTTCCTTCTTGATCCGCTCAGCGCTGGTTTCGCCGATCAGAAGGTTTGCCGAGCGGCGGATGTAATTGATGATGGCTTCGTCCATCTTGTCGCCGCCAACGCGCACTGAGCGCGAATAGACAATACCCGACAGGGACATCACGGCGACTTCCGTCGTGCCGCCACCGATATCGACAATCATCGAGCCGGTCGGCTCGTCAATCGGCAGGCCGGCACCGACAGCGGCGGCCATCGGCTCATCGATCAGATAGACTTTGCGGGCACCGGCACCGAGGGCAGATTCATGGATCGCGCGACGTTCGACGGCGGTGGCGCCCGAGGGCACGCAGATCACGACCTGCGGGCTGACCATGGCGCGGCGGTTGTGCACTTTCTGGATGAAGTGCTTGATCATTTCCTCGGCGACTTCGAAGTCGGCGATCACACCATCGCGCATCGGCCGGATGGCCTCGACATTGCCGGGCGTCTTGCCCAGCATCAACTTGGCTTCCGCCCCGACCGCCTGGACGTATTTGCGTCCTTTCTCGATCTTGTAGGCGACCACGGACGGCTCATTGAGCACCACGCCGCGTCCCTTGACGTAGACGAGCGTGTTGGCGGTGCCAAGATCGATGGCGATATCTGCAGAAAGTAAGCCGAAAAGATAGTTGAACATAGAGCGCGCTGATTTCGAGGGGTGTGGCGGCAATGCCGCGGGAAAGCTTTTTTTGTTGTGCGATGCTCCGCGCCATATTGCAAGGGGCGCGCTAGTGCAAACGCATACTATCCAAGTCGATTCACTGGGGCTCTCCATCATCTTTCGCCGGTGGAGCCACCCCATCAACCGGACGATTGCGCCGCAACCAGCGTCGGGCCACCAGCATCATGCCGATCCAGCCCGCCAGGGCAACCGCCAGCACGAGGCCCGTCAGCAATTGCCCCTCGCTCATCATCGCGCGAATGCTCTGGCCAGCCAGGGCCACGACCAGCAGTTTCGGTGCTGTGCCCAGCAAGGTGCCGAGACCGAAAGCCCAATAGGGCGTGCGCGCGACGCCAAAGCCCATATTGACGACGATGAAGGGCCCGGACGGCACCCAGCGCACAATCATGCTCGCCAACAGCCCGTTACGGCCGATGAAGTCGGATATCCGGTTGGCCCAATCGCCTCCGAAGCGGTCGAGCAATCCAGCGCCAAACCAGCGTCCGAGATAATAATTGACCGTCGCGGCCGCCATGGTGGCGATCCAAGCGTAGATAAAGCCGGTCTGGGGTCCGAATGCGACGATCGCTGCCGCCATCAGCCCAAATTGCGGCACGCCGAGAAATGACAGGGCAATAAAGACGACGATGGTTAGCGGCAGCGCATACCAGCGGCTCGCGGCGGAATCGAACCAGTCGCCGATAGCGCTCGGACCGATATCGAGCACGAAACGCCCGATCACGAACACAGCCGCGACCACCACAAACAGGGCAATCGACACGCCGATGGCGCGCGCGGCCCGCGCATCGAGGCGCAACATGAATTGAATCAGAGCGTTCATTCTCTCCGGCACCCAATGGCAATAGCCGAGCTAACTAAACGCGGATCCACGCGCCTGCAACGCAGATCATCCGTCACCCTGACCTGGTTCGTCCAACTTTTCGCCGGCGGCGATCGCCGTCAGCTTGGCGCGCTGCAGCGCCAGAATGCTCAGCTGTTCGTCCAGGAGTTTGAGAATTTCGCGCGCCTCCTGCTGATCAACCACGCCAGGCGAGCGCTCGGTCTCGCCCAGGGAATCCATCAGGGCCGCGATATTGCGCGCATTGCCCCGGCTGGCATCGCCGGCCAGCGACAGCCAATTGGCGTCGGCAGCCTTGTCGACCGGTACGAACAAGCCGCCGGCCAGCGCCGCGAGATGCTGAGCTGCCGCCGTCGCGCCGGATTCTGTCAACCGCGCGATACGGGCATACGAGATTTCATTGCTGGAATCAGGGTCAGCGAGGGCATAAACGCGCGTCCGGCTGAGATCGAGCAGGCTCATCACTTCCGGGATGCCCCCAACTTCCTCGAATACGCGTGCCACGACTTCTTTTGGTTCGCCGTAGCGGCGCTCCTTGACCGGATTGAATGCCATTTGTGTCCCCAGAATTGATAATGGATCCCTGTGACCGACAGAGATGAACAGCTTTATGGGCTATTTCGTGGCACGGCCCAAACGCGACCGCAATTCAGCACCGGCGGCCTCGATCGGCAAAGCGCGATCTTCAGCCCGTTCAGCCTCGAGCCCCTCGCCCGATTCATAGCGCTCGACCCATTTGCGCGCGAAACGGCCGGACTCGATATCCTCCATCGCGCCGTCGAACACTTTGAGCAATTCGGGGCCGGCGATGGCGTCCTCAATCTGCCGTGCGCCAAATTCAGCCGTATCGGAAATTGCCGCATACATGCCGGCAATGCCGCGTTGTTGGATCAGGTCGGCGAGATATTTCAGCTCGTGGACGCAATCGATATAAGCCATGCGTGGACTGACCCCGGCAGCCGTCAGACGGGTGAAGCTCGCCTTCGCCAGCGCCACCATGCCACCGACCAGCACGACCTGTTCGCCGAACAGGTCCGAGACGGTTTCCTCGCGAAATGAGGTCGGGAAGATACCGACATTGCCCGAACCAATCGCGGCGAGATAGGCCAGTGCCACGGCGCGCGCCTCGCCGCTGGCATCCTGTTGCACCGCCCAGAAACCGATCAGCCCCCCACCCTTGAGAAACTCCTCACGCACCGCCCCGCCCGGCCCCTTGGCCGCTGCCAGGATGATGTCGGCATCGGCAGGCGCGTCGATCAGCCCGTAATGCACCGAAAAGCCGTGGCAGACGATCAACGCCTGGCCCTGTTTGCGATGTGGCAGGATTTCTGCGGTCCAGATCTGGCGATGTGCCTCATCGGCCGCGAGGAGGGATATCGCATCGGCCCAGCCGGCGGCCTCAGCCACGCTGACAACCTGAAACCCGTCCGCCTCGGCCTTGGCGCGCGACGCGGAGCCAACACGCAGCGCGATCCGGATCTCACTCACACCGCTATCGCGCAGGCAAAGCGCGTGCGAGCGCCCATGATTGCCATAGCCGATAATCGCGATGCGCCGGCCCGTCACGGGACCGAGATCAATGTCGCGCGTGTAGAGCGGCTCAGTTGTCTCCGTCGGCATTGGCAGAATCATCCTCGGCTGGTGTCGGTTGATAGGACGCATCCTCATTGCCCAAGTCCAGCACGCCGCGCCATTCGCCCGCAGCATTGCGGTGCCAGACCGTGACATAGCGACCGCGACCGCCCGCAATGGAATCGGGATTGCCGTCGCCATGCAGCGACCACTCACCCCAAGTGACGCCAAAATCACCCGCCTCGGAAGCAAAGCCCTCGACCGGGTACCAGTGCAGCAACAGCCCGTCGGGGAAATTATCGAAGGCAGCGCGGATTGCCGCCTCGCCGCGAACCGGTTCGCCGCTGGCGCGGACCATCCGGCCCTCAACCGTGTCCATATAGGTGCCAAACGCGTCCTGCACGCCGTGCTCTGCCGCCATGGCGGCAAAATCGCGATCGGCCTGCATGATCTGCTCGACCGCAGCTTCGCGGCCGGGCCCGCTGGTTGTCCCATTGCTTGGCGTGCAAGCCGACAGCATCAGTGCGGCGCCGGTGGCTGCCAGTCCCAATTTCAATGCCATCCCCATCATGCCCTCCCAAGCACGAAGGCCCACCGGGCCCCAAAGCGACACTGGCAATGCATACGCTTCGGGGCGGCGTCTGGCGAGACAAGGCCACGTGATCGGTTCGGGGGATATCTTCGGGTGGATCGATTCTGACGCATCAGGAGGCCGCCACCTCAACCCTCCAGGATCGCCGCCAACTCGTGACGCGCCACATTGGCATCGAGCGCGTGAATGCGCGACCAGTCCGGATTCTGGTTGCGCAACCAGGTCAGTTGCCGCTTGGCGTAGCGCCGCGAATCCCGCTGCGCCAGTGAGGTGGCGTCATCCAGGCTGAGTTCGCCGCGCAAATGCGCCATCAGCGGCGGCACGCCCAGCGCCTTGCTGGCCGGCAGCAGCGGGTCCAGCCCGCGCCCGGCAAAGACTCGCACTTCATCCAGAGCGCCAGCCTCGAGCATCAATTCAAACCGCTGGTTGATCCGGTCATACAGCGCCTGGCGGTCCGGTTCGATGGCAATGCCGTGCCATTCGGCCTCACCCAGCAATGGGCGTGTCTCGGCTTGGAAAGTGGTCAGCGCTTCGCCCGTCGCATAGCCCACTTCAACGATCCGGCTCAGGCGTTGAAGATCGGCCGGTTTAACGCGCGCCGCTGCGACCGGATCGAGCCGCTCGGCCACTTCGCGCAGACCGTCCGGCCCGGAGGCCGCGAGCAGCGCGGCGACGCGTTGACGCGATTGCGGATCGATCTCCGGCACCGGCGCCAGCCCTTTGGTCAAAGCGAGAAAATAGAGGCCGGTTCCGCCAACCAGCACCGGCGTGTGGCCACGCGCGCGAATATCGGCGATCAGGCCCAGCGCCGCCTCGGCCCAATGCCCGACCGACCAGCGCTCACTGGGGTCGACTGTGCCGAAAAAATGATGCGGCACGCGTGCGAAATCGTCTTCGCCGGGCTGCGCCGTGATCAGTGGCAGACCGGCATAGATCTGCATCGAATCGGCATTGATGATCTCGCCGTCCAGCGCCTCGGCCGCAGCCAGGGCGAGCGCGGTCTTGCCTGCCGCCGTTGGCCCGGCAATCAGCAGGCAGCGCGTCACGGCCGGATGGATTGCAGCACGTATTGGCCGCCGCGATTGAGCTGGAAGCGAACCGGACCCGTCGGGATACCGGCCACGATACGGCGGATATCCTCAATGGTTTCGACCCGGGTAAACTCGACTTCCTCGATCACATCGCCCGGGCGCACCTTGCCCGAGGCATCGCTATTGGCCGCAACTTCGGTGACCAGAACGCCGGTGGCGTCGGGATTCACCCGGAAGCGCCGGCGCGAGGCGGTGTCCAGCACGGCAAGCGTCATGCCGCGAACCGCATTGGTCGGCCCCTGATTGGGTGTGATGACCGTCGCATTTGCGCCAGCCGGAGCCGCTGCCGTCGCGGCTTCCGCCAGTTCGCCGACGGTGACGCGCAGTGTCATCGGCCGGTCCTCGCGGATAATGCCGATCGAGGCGCTGGCGCCGATTTCGGTCTCGGCAACCAGGCGCGGAAAACTGCGGCTATCGCGGACGCGCCGGCCATTGAAGCTGACCACCAGATCGCCCGTGCGCAAATCAGCCGCTGCCGCCGGGCCGCCCGGCTCAACGCGGGAGATGATCGCGCCATAGGGCGAATCGAGCTCGAAGCTCTCCGCCAGCTCCGGGGTCACGGGTTGAACGCTGACACCAAGCCAGCCACGGCGGGTCTCGCCGAACTCGATCAGCTGTGCCACGACACGCGTCGCGATATTGGATGGAATCGACAGGGAAATCCCGACGCTGGCGCCGGTTGGCGACAGGATCAGCGTGTTCACACCGATGACATCGCCATCCATGTTGAACAAAGGTCCACCGGAATTGCCGGTATTGATGGCCACATCGGTCTGGATGTAATCGTCGTAACGCCCGCCCGCCTCACGCCCACGCGCCGAGACAACACCGGCGGTCAATGTGCCGCCGAGGCCGAAGGGATTACCGATCGCGATCACCCAATCACCGACCCTTGCGACATCGCTATCGCCGAAATTGACGTGCGGCAGGCTCTCATGGACGCCGGTCATGCGCAGGACAGCCAGATCGGTCAGCGTGTCGATGCCGATAATCTCGGCCGGGAAGACACGGCCGTCGGGCAGGGAAACCTCGACCTCGTCGGCCCCGTCGATGACGTGATTATTGGTGACGACCAGACCGGTCGCATCAATGATGAAGCCCGAGCCGAGTGAATTGGCGATCCGCGGCGCATCTCCGAAAATATCGTTGAAGCGTTCCAGCGGCGAGCCTTCGGGAAATTCCGGCAGGCCGTCGCCGGCGTCGAGCCGCTGCGCCGCCGCGATATTGACCACCGCGGGCGAGAGCCCTTCGGCCAGATCGGCAAATCCGCTCGAGCCCGGCTGCGCCAGAGCGACCGAAGGCAGGACAAACAGGAATACGAGGGCAAACAGGCGACGCATGAACTCAGCCGATCCGAAAAAGCAAAACCAGTCTTGACGCATAGAGTGATAGCGCCTTGCGGGGCGGTGCTGCAACCGCTGTGACGCGTTTGTCATCGCCATGACCGAGCCGTCATGCGCCCGCTAGAGCCGCAAAAAGGCGACAAGCGCAACCCCGGATACCAAAGCGACCAGCCCCGCAATGCGCAGCTGGTCGCCCGGCATATCCATAATCTGGATCAGAAACCGCTTCATCGCGTCGGGTGCCAAGGCATAGGCGGCCCCCTCAAGCGCCAGCGCGACGCCCAGTCCGACAAGCAGCGTCGTCAACACAATTAGTTACGACCCGTCTCGCTCCGGAAATAGTCGAAGAACTCCGAGTCTGGCGCCACGATGATTGGCGTACCTTCGCCGATCGCTTCCTGATAGGCGATCATCGAGCGATAGAAGGCGAAGAATTCAGGGTCACGGCCATAGGCTGCCGCGTAGATGGCGTTGCGCTGGGCATCGCCCTCACCCTTGATCCGTTCCGAATCTGCGCGCGCCTGGGCCCGGATAATCAGGCCCTGACGATCGGCATCGGCCTGGATTTCCTGGGCTTCCTGGGCACCAACAGCGCGGATTTGTGCGGCGCGTTGTTCACGCTCCGAACGCATGCGCTGGAAGACCCGTTCGGCGATCTGCTGTGGCAGATCGGCGCGAAGGATGCGGACATCGATCACTTCGATTCCGAGATCCTGCCGCGCCACTTGCGATTCAACCGCTGTCTGGACCCGGTCCATCAATTCGGCGCGCTGGCCGGAGACCACTTCCTGGGACGGGATCGAGGCGATCACGCCGCGAAGTGAGTCATCCATGATCGAGCGCAGGCGCGATTGCGCACCACGTTCATCGCCGACGGTCTGATAGAAGCGAAGCGGATTGACGATGCGATAGCGCAGGAAGGCATCGACGACGAGACGAACCTGATCCGATGCCTGGATTTCTTCCGGGCTCATGTCAAATTCCAGATTGCGCTTGTCGAACATCAGCACATCCATGACGAAGGGGAGCTTGAAATGCAGGCCCGGGTCTTCGTCACCGACTTCATTGACGGCATCAATCGGCTGACCGACGCGCAGGATCAACGCCTGCTGCAGCTCATTGACCGTGTACACACTTTGCAGTCCGACAAAAACGAAGCCGAACAGGAGGATTATTCCGAGGGTGCGGATCATTGGTTGGTCCCCTGACTGCGAGTGCGGTTCTGACCAAGCTGGTCAAGCGGAAGATAAGGCACAGCGCCGGACTGACTATCGAGAATGGTCAGATCGGAATCGCGCAATACGCCTTCCATGGTCTCCAGATACATGCGGTGACGCGTGACTTCGGGCGCTTGCACATATTCCTCATAGATCGACAGGAAGCGGTCAGCCTGGCCTTGCGCTTCGGCGATCACCGAGTCGCGATAACCTTGGGCCGCCTGGGTCAGACGAGCCGAATCACCACGCGCTTCCGGAATCACCCGGTTGGAATAGGAGGTGGCTTCCAGACGCAAACGCTCGGCATCCTGCTCGGCGACATCCACATCACGGAAGGCGTCGATCACGCTGGCTGGCGGCTGCGCCGTCTGCAGATTGACCTCGAGAATTTCGATACCGGCGGCATATTCCGTCAGCGTCGCCTGCAGCAATTCCTTGGTCCGGCGCGAAACTTCGCCACGGCCCTCGGTGATGATGTATTGCAGGTCCGAGGTGCCGATCACTTCGCGCATGGCGCTCTCGGCCACGGCGCGAACCGTGTTCTCCGGATTTCTCACATTGAACAGATAGTCGCGCACGCCGTCGGGATAACCGATATTGACGCGCCACTGCACGGCAAAGTCGATATCGACAATATTCTGATCGCGCGTCAGCATCTGGCCCTCGGGGCCGGTGCCGATGGTCAGGGTATTGGTCGTGGTCACCTCGGGCAGGAAGACGGTCTCGATCGGGGTCGGGAATTTGACATGCAGACCTGGCGAGGTCGTGCGGCTGTACTCGCCGAAGCGCAACACAACGCCATTCTGGTTTGGTCCGACCTGATACCAGCCACTACCCGGAAGCATAAACCAAACGCCGACAAGAATGAGCAGCACCAGACCGACGCCGAAAAACCCGCCGCCCTTGCCGCCATCCTTGCCGCCGGCTTTGCCGCCGCCGCCAAACATGCCGCGGAAGCTGCGCTGCAATTGGCGCACAACTTCGTCCAGGTCAGGCGGCTCTTGGCCACCACCGCCACCACCCTCGGGCTTGCGGCCCCAGGGATTTTGACCGTTTCCGTTATTGCCGCCGCCAGAGCCCCATGGGCCTCCGCCGCCGCCGCTACCGCCGGTATTATCGTTCCAGGGCATGGATGCTTCATTCCTCTCGATACAGTGTCGCCATAGATGGCCGTTCGCGGGCAAAGGTTCAAGGTTAATCGGGGGGGACATGCAGACTGCCAATCCCGTTGACCCGGGCTCAGACGCGTTCCAGCACCCGGCAGACGAAGGCGTGATCATCGCCCGGCCCGGCCTCGCACACACGGCGGGAGACCTCCGACCAATGCCCGGCGGCCAGCGCCGGGAAGACAGCATCACCTGCCGGATCGGCCTCAACTTCAGTCAGATAGAGCCGATCCGCCCGCGCCAATGCGGCCGCATAGATCTGGCCCCCACCAATCACGAACACCTCATCGACCGAATCGATTCGCGCCTGTGCGGTCGCGAAATCGAATGCCGTCTCGAGATCGCCCGCCACTTGCCCGCCCTCGGCGATAAAATCGGCCTGGCGCGTCACCACAATGTTCAACCGCCCCGGCAAGGGCCGTCGCGGCAGGCTGTCCCAGGTCTTGCGGCCCATGATGATCGGCTTGCCCGTGGTCAGCGCCTTGAACTGTTTGAGGTCGGAGCTCAGCCGCCAGGGCATGTCGCCCTCACGCCCGATAACGCCATTGCGGCCCCGCGCCACGATGAGACAGATCGCTGGTTCGCTCACGCCCCCTCCTCGCGCTCAAGCCAGCTGAGCCATTTATCCTGCACCGCGTCATCGAGATCGATGCCCTCATCGCGCGCCATGAGCAGCAACATGCCGAGCACATCGGCCATTTCGCGCGCCAGATGCTCACGCGCACCATCATCGGCCGGCTTGCGGCTGCGGCCTGTTGTGGTGAGATAGGCTTGGGTCAGTTCGCCGAGCTCTTCCTGCAATTTGAGCAGATACCAGTCGCCCGAGCGGTCGATGTCATAATGCTTGGCATAGATATCGGAGACCTGGGCGATGCGGGCTCCCAATTCGCCGAGCCCCAAAGAGCGGGTCTCGCTCATACCGCCACCGGTGCCTTGATGCCGGGGTGCGGATCATAATCTTCGAGCATGATGTCCTCATACTCGAAGCCGAACAGGTCAGTGGCATCGGGATTGAGCCGCAGGCGTGGCAGGGCGCGCGGCGTGCGCGAGAGCTGTTCGGCGACCTGGTCCATATGGTTGGAATAGATGTGGGCGTCGCCGAAGGTGTGGATGTATTCGCCCGGCTCCAGCCCGCACACCTTGGCCACCATCGTCGTCAATAGGGCGTAGGAGGCGATGTTGAACGGCACGCCAAGGAACATGTCGGCCGAGCGCTGATAGAGCTGGCAGCTCAGCTTCCCGTCGGCGACATTGAATTGATACAGCGTGTGGCAGGGCGGCAGCGCCATTGAGGGCACATCGACCGGGTTCCAGCCCGAGACGATCAGGCGCCGCGAGGCGGGATTGGTACGGATCTGCTCGAGCAGGTTGGAGAGCTGGTCGATTTCGGTGCCATCGGGCCCGGCCCAGCGCCGCCACTGCTTGCCATAGACCGGACCAAGCTCGCCATCGGCATCAGCCCATTCATCCCAGATCTTGACGCCGCGCTCCTGCAACCAGCGCACATTGGTCTCGCCGCGCAGGAACCAGAGCAATTCAATCGCGATCGATTTGAAATGCACCTTCTTGGTCGTCAGCAGCGGAAAGCCTTCGGAGAGATCACAGCGCAATTGCCGGCCAAACACCGAGCGCGTGCCGACACCGGTGCGATCATCCTGCTGCGTGCCGTGTTCGAGAATATCGCGCAGCAGATCGAGATAGGCCGCTTCCGCCGCCGAGCCGGTCGCGGCCGCGCTTCCGGTTTCGACACCGGGCTCCAGTACGGCTGCATCGGCCATTGCGATCTCCACTGCGCCTGTTGATCGCACACTCTACATCCGATTCGCCGCGACCGAACCTTCGGCGTCAGATTGATCCACATATATTGTGCCGCGCCGCCGCGATCACGATTCCGTGCAATACACCGCAAAAGGACTTGCCTTGGCCGCGTTCGGCGCTAGCTTGGCGAGATTGGAACATAAAAAGAACATCAACATCTCTGAGGGAGAACCACAATGCTGGGCTATGTCACTTTAGGAACCAATGACTTGCAGCGCGCTGCCGCGTTCTACGACAAAATTTGCGCCGAATTCGGCGTTGGCCGGATGATGGATTTCGACACTTTCATCGCCTGGGGCAAGCCCGGTGGTGGTGCCGGCATCGGCCTGACCAAACCGTTCGACGGCAATCCCGCCACCGTCGGTAATGGCGTCATGCCCGCCTTCCAGGCCGAAAACCCGGCCCAGGTCGACAAGGTCTACGCCCTCGCCATCTCGCTCGGCGCCCAAGACGAAGGCCCCGCCGGCCCACGCGGCGATGGCGGCTTCTACGCCGGCTATTTCCGCGATCCGGACGGCAATAAGCTGAACGTGTTCTGCATGTAATTCCCGTCGTCTGCGAGTTCCCGGTTCGTCGGCCTGCGCCTTGCGTGGGCCGGCGCTGACCATCTCCCCCTTTTTGGGCTCCCCCCTTTTGGGCACTTTCAGCGATTGCGTTGCCGGCGGATAGAGCGGCAAATACCACCAACGGTTCATGCGCACGTAGGTGATCGAGACCGCGATATGGACCCGCTCTCGGGGGCCTGAGATCTCGATTGCGAATAAATGGTGATGGGCGATAAATGGTGACAGGCACCCATTTCAATGCGCATGACCAATGGCGAGGCAACAGGATATACGTTCGGGCGGCGATGGCGGCTTCCAGCCGACTATTTCCGCGACCCGGACGGCAACAAGCCAAATTGGATCAAGGTGGCTCAAATACGGACAAAGCCAGCGCGCAATCGCATCACTCAGTCGACGATGCTGCAACAAGTCTGCGCCGATCCCAACTCTGCCACCAATTCAGCTTGCATCGTAGATACGGGCGGCACAACCTCTATGCGGTGATGACGCTGAAGCGCGGGAGCAAACATGGACAACAAGAAAGCTGAGGCGACGCGACCGGCCGGCTGCTCCATCAACGATGAGCGCGGCTTCACGCTCACAGAGATGCTCGTCGTGCTGGTGATCATAGCATTGCTCATGGCGATCCTTGCTCCCAATATCATCGGGCGCCTGGGCGGTGCGCGAAGCCAATCCGCTGAGATTCAGATGGAAAACCTCGCCGGTGCGCTTGAACTCTACCTCATCGACACAGGTCGATATCCGACTCAGGATATCGGATTGAGTGCTTTGGACACGGCGCCAGCTGGCATCACAGGCTGGTCCGGTCCCTATTTGCGCCGAGGCGGCGTGCCCGACGATCCATGGGGTAACGCCTATATTTATCAAACCCGCGCGTCAGACCATTTCACCCTGCGAAGCCTCGGCCGCGATGGCGAAGAGGGTGGAACGGGTGAGGATGCGGATCTGATCGTGACAACGACGCTTCCCGATCAAGATAGCTAGGCGGGAGTTGGTGAACCACCTGGCGCCTTTTTTGCCCTAATGCCCCGAAAACAGACGCAACGCTTCGGTCCGGCCAGGCGCGCGAAGCTGCACCTCGCCGTCACCGATCTCGACAACCTCATAGGCGAGAAATCGATCTCCAACCCGTAGGGCCACAGCTTCTGCCTCACCGGTCGCAATCCAGCATATCGGTCCGTTTTCATCGACCCCAATGCCGGCAAGCCGCAGGTCTTGATCAAACTCATCGACAACGGGCGTATCCAGGGTCGGCGCGATCTCGATTGGGGACGGCGCCTGTTGGAACAATAAAGCATGGGTGAAGCGCGCCGCTGGTCGTTCAGATGCATCCCCAACACGCAAATTTTCCGTCAACGGGTCCGCTGTCTCGTGCCCGTGCGGTAACTGGCCCAGCACGACGGATGTCAGCAAAAGCAACACACCTGCGCTCGCAAAAAGGCGATTCCACATCATAGCGTGGGCTCCCATGCCTGTCCGAGAATGGCCGAAACTGCCACATCCCCCTCGCCTGCTTGATCGAAAGCGCGAAGAGTCAGATCTGCCACCGCCAATCGCGGCTGTGTCTCGGCAAGATTTTCCAACGCGGCGCGCAATTGATGTTCGCTGCCACGCCAATCGACCCGGGCTTCAAGAACACCGTCGCGAACTGTCATAACATTGAGGTGCAGCAGCTCGCCGGTAGCGAAACTGGTGCGGATCGCCGCGTCCAATTGCTCCCTTGCCACGGCAAGGTTGGCGGCGAGGACGGGCTGGGTCCAGGCGAAATCGGACAGCGACCGCGCGCGGACCTGCAATACCTGCTGGCGCGAACTCAACAAAGCCGTCTCTGAGCCGAGAATCGCGGCCTCGCGATAGGCATTCGCGGCGCGCCAAACATTGCCTGCGATCGACATGGTCAAGACGATCACCAGCAGGCCGAGCGCTACCCAAATCGAAGCGCGTTTGACGGTCTGGAAATTCACTGGCCCGCCCCCAACAAGCTGGCGGACAGCATAACCTGGTCGAGCCCTTCTGAGAGCGCGGCGCGTTCAATTGAAACACTGCCAGGCACCGCTATCGCATCGAGCAAAGCGGTCATTTCGCCGGTCGGTGTCCTCACGGCAGGTGAGGCCTGCCAGGTCAATTGAAGTTGGCGCCCGTCGAGTTGGAACGCCTCGACCTGCATCGCCGATGAGACAGACGTGGAAACAGCGTCGATCAAGACGATGGTATCTGCCACATCAAACTCACCCAGATCGGCCAGACGCTCGCGGCGCGCCACCGCTTCAGAAAGCTGCCGCAGGTCAGCCAGACGCGCCTGGTGAAAACCACGAGCGTCAGAATAAACCTCCTGCGCCCGCGCGCTCATGACGGTTGCAAGCGCCATCATACCCGCCGCCAGTAGCGCGAGCGCCGCTGCGCGGGCGGCAAAGCGCACGCGGCGCTGGTGCCGGTCCGCCTGCGTGCGAAAAACAAAACGCTCCCCGGTCGGCGCAATGTACAAAAACCCGCCCGTCGGAGCGGATTTGCCCTGTCCATCAGTGATAATCGCCTGCAGCGCATCACTGGCGGTCATCGCCGCGGCCCAGTAGCTCTGATCAATGCGGGCGACAGCCCAGGACAAGGTGTCTATGGGTGCTGGTGCCAGTCGATCAGCTTGAAACGCAAACACACGGGCGGCCTCGGCCGGTTCATCGGTGCACACCGGGAAGCGCGCGACGAACACATCGCCAGCCGTCAGCGTGTGATAGCTGGGCTGAAGCCGATCTCGCAAAGCTGGCGGTAACCATAGTGCGGCATCATCCACCGCATCCAAAACGGTATCGATAGTCTTGGCCGCATAATTCCACAATGCTGACACTAAAGGCCTCCTGCCAGACAATGCCGGCTTGCGCGATCATATCGGCAATTGCGGACCAGTGACGCGGGCGCGCGCGATGACGCCCGAATGCGATCATCGTCCAACTGCACCTGGGTCAACACAACCATTTGCCGACCGTCTCGCGCCTGCCGCACTTCGAGACGATACCCATGTCCCGCAAGCAGCATGCTGCGATCAGGGCCGCCGCGCACGCGCCATTGAAGACGCTCTTCGTGAGATTGCACATCGATGTCCAACCAGAGCCGGGTCGGGAAATCGCCGCGATTATCCTCACGGTCCGGCTCACCAATCACCAGCGCATCAGAGCGCGATTGCATCATGACCTGACGCAAGATGTTGTTGGCCGCCACAAGCGCGCCGCGATCCTGGGCCGCGGCACGAATATGGCGATACCCCTGCATGGTGCCAAACAAAGTCTGCGTGGCCAGACCCGCCATCAGGGCAAAAAGAGCGAGCGCGACGAGCATTTCTACGAGTGTGAACCCTGCTGCGCCGGTGCGATCTCGACGCGGCCCAGGGTACGGCGATTTTCGCGACCTTTCCATATCCAGACCACCTCCGAGCTAACCGATACCCATGTGACTGCAACCCCCGCCAGCTCACCATCATAGAGCGGCTCACGGCGCACACGCCAGCTCGCCTCAACCTCGCCGCCGTCGAGTTTGGCCCGCCCGCTTGCCGTTTCGCCCTGCTCGGAGTGATAAACCAGAACCGCCCATGCGGACGCATCCTGATCCAGCATCGCCTGCTGCGACAACGCGTTTGCAAGAACAACTGTCACCCCAACCGATGCGAGCGCAAAGATCATCAACGCCACCAGAGCCTCAAGCAGGGTGAATCCCGATGTTCGATGCGCACTCATCGCACGGCCGCATCGGGCAGGCTCGCCAGACTGGAAAACAGCGTAATCACGAACAGACCAATCATCGAGCCCAAAACAATGATGATCATGGGCCCGGCAATCGCTGCAAGGCGTTCCAGGCGAATTTCCGCACGCTCGGATAGCGACAGGCCTGCATCGGAAACGAGTTCGGCAAAACCCCCACCCCGGTTTCCCAGCCGTCCGGCCTGCACGATCAGGTTTCGCTCCCCGAGCGCGCCGCTCAGTGCGCCGGACAATTCGCCGCCCTGACGGACAACACCGGCTGCGAAGGATAGCTTTTCACGCAAAATCGAATTTGAGACGGCAGCGCTCGCATCCTCGATCGCATCGCCCACCGGCGTTCCCGCTTTGAGCAATGCCGCAAAGATGCGCGCAAACAGCGCCGTCTCAATCGATGCGGCGATCCCCAGGCCAACCGGGCTCATCACAAACCGGTCGCGCCAGCGGTCCAGCGTCTCGCGAAAGCTTGGCACCTGAACCAGCAATATTCCGGCAAGGACCGCCAGAAGAACCGTTGCCAATACAAACGGCGCTGCGTCCGACACGGAGAGCAAAACGCGTGCACCAGCTGGCATGGCATCGCCGAGGTCTTCAAGCACGGGACGCAGGCTGGGAATGACAACCAGCAGAAACACAGTCAGCACACCGATGGCCGTCAATCCAACGACGGCGGGGTAAATGAGCAAAGAGACGATGCGTTCGCGAAACTTGGCCGTTGCCGAAAACAGCGGTGCCGCCGCGCCCAGCGCATCCGCCAGGCGGCCCGCGCGTTCACCGGCGCGGATGATCGCGCTGAGGGCCTGGCCCGGTGCCCCGCCAAAATTATTAAACGCCTCGCCCGGTCCAGCTCCGGCGCTGAGCCGGCTGGCAGCATGCCCAAGCGCCCGCCGGGCCGCCACGCTATCCTGGGCTTCGGCGGCAAGGCGCGCGCCTTCTTCCAGCGGAATACCCGATGCGATGAAGCGGGAAAGTTCCGCAGCCAGCCGCGCCGCATCGCGATAGTTCAACTGATCACCGCCGCGCTTCGGTGCCGGCTCAACCCGGATCGGCGCCAAGCGGCGCGCGGCGATCATCTCCGCCGCCTTATCAGCGCTGTGCGCCTCGACTTCGCCGTGCTGCCGGCGGCCATCCTGGCCCAGTGCCGTATAGCGAAAAATCGTCATGTCGATTCCAGACGCAACAGCACTTCAGCCACGCTGGTCAATCCGCGTGACGCCTTGATAATCCCATCGACCAGCAATGGTTCGGCAATGAAATCGCGCAGTCGCGAGGCGGGCGCCTGGTCGCGTGTCAACGCGGCAACCTCGCCCTCAAACACCAAGGTCTCGGTGACAACCATGCGCCCGCGGTAACCGCCATCACAAGCAGGACAGCCCACAGCGCGGCGAAAACCACCCGTGGCGAGCATCGCCAAGCCGTTGGCCTCCAACAGGGCGTGTGGCGCATCGTCAGGAGCTGCGCAAGCGGGACAAAGTCGGCGTACCAGACGCTGCGCGGTCGTTGCCGTCAGCGTCGCGGCTAAAAGATAGGGCTCCACCCCCATTTCAATTAGGCGCAAGGCAACGCTGGCCGCATCATTGGCGTGAATGGTCGATAGGACGAGATGGCCGGTAAGGGCCGCCTGAACGGCCGTGCGCGCCGTGTCAGGGTCGCGGATTTCACCGACCAGAATGATGTCCGGATCATGACGTAAAAAGGCCCGCAGCGCATTGGCAAAACTTAAATCGGCCGCCAGATCGAGCTGCGTCTGGTGGACATCATCGAAATAATATTCGATTGGATCCTCGACGGTCACCATTTTGCGGTCCGTTGCCCGCAGGGCGTTCAGCGCCGCATAGAGCGTCGTGGTCTTGCCGCCGCCGGTCGGTCCGGAGACCAAAAACAGACCCTGCGGCTTGGACGTCGCCGCCTTGATCTTGGCGATTTCCTCGGTGCGAAACCCCAGATCGGCAAAGGCCAGCCTGACATCGGCACGATCGAGCAGACGGATCACCGCGCTCTCACCGTGCGCCGATGGAATGATTGACAGCCGCGCATCGATCGGACGACCGCGGGCGCTGAGGGCCGTGCGGCCGTCTTGCGCCCGGCGGTGATCGGAAACATCCAGATCGCCGAGCACTTTCAAACGCACGATCAGACCATCCGTCATGGACGGCGACAGGCGCTGACGGTCCTGCAAGCGACCATCGATGCGAAAGCGCACCCGCCCGCCTTCCGGCTTGCGCTCAATATGAATGTCGGAGGCGCGCATTTCGGCCGCCTCGGCCATCAAGCTTTCCGCCAGCCGCACCGCCGGGGCGTCTAGGGATAGATCGCGGATACCGCCCGCATCATCGGTCCAGCGGGCACTGCCGACCCGCGTTGGACCATCCTGTCCGCTCGCGACCTCGCCGTAGAGATCGTCAAATGCCCGCCGCCAGGCATGAAAGCCGATGACGCGGCAGCTCACAGCCAGACCCGTAACGAAGCGCACGCCCGCGACAGCCTCGTGATCCGTTGGATCGACCACGGCTAGAATCAGCGCGCCGGCCTCTGTCGACAAGGGCAGGCAACGGTGTTGCTTGAGAAAGCCTGCTGTGACCGTGAGCGGCAAGGCTGCGCCGGGCAGCTCTCCCGGTTCGACGGGGCTCAGGCCATAGACTGCGGCCAGCGTTTCAACGACGGTTTCGTCAGGCAGGAGGCCAAGGCGGCTGATCACAACCGGCAAGGGCTCACCAGTCTCCTCCTGAGCTGCCCGCGCACGAATGACAGCATGTGAGGTCAAACCGGCGGTCTCAAGCTGATCGAGCATGATCATGAGCGCGCGCCGTTACAGATGGGGTCGCTCGCAGCGATACGGTCCCAAGCCTGGAGCCGATACGGCGCCTGCGGATCGCCGGTCAGGCGCACCAAGGCCCAGACCCCCGCGCCCCGATCCGGCCCCTCGTCCAGGCTCATATCGAGCCCGATCAGATCGCCGGTGCCGAGCGTGACGGGCGGGGCGGTCGCGTCGGGTTGGCCCGGCGCAATCAAGTGTCGAAGCCTTGGCGGTGCCAGCGTCGGATCGGGCGCCTCGCGCCAACTGGAAACCGTCACATAGGTTTTCAGACATGGCAGGATCTGCTGCGGCATGCCGAGAATATCGGCCAACTCGTCTTCAGAGGCAAAAGGGCGGTTGGCCGGCGGCGGCAGGCCGGCGCGCAGATAAGCCTGTGCCTCGGCGCCATGATTGCTGACGAGATCGTCCGCGTCGCGCCAATCGAGGATCGCCGAAGCGAGACGGTCCGGAGCATCCGCGCCGGCCGCCTGTAGTGCGAGCGCCAAAAGCGTCGGCGGCGCGGCGTTGAGATCGACACGGCCGTCAGGCGAAAACCAGCGCACCGAGACCGCGCCGGCATCGGTCTCGATCCGGGTCGCATCGCCATATTGTATCGGGTCCGAGCGGGACGCCACCTCATGCAAAGCTAGCGCAAACGCTGTCTGGAAAGCCGCATCGAGGCGGTCTTCCTCGCGCACGCCCTGCTGGAAAAACGCCGTGTCCAGCACGAGATGGATCGACAGGACCGCGAAAGTCGCGAGCACGACCGTCATCGCCACGGCCGTAATCAGGGCGGAGCCGCGATCGGCGCGCTGGCGCTGCGACCTAGTCATCGCGGAACCCGAAATTGCGCAGATAATCCATCCGCTCGCGCAGACGCTGGGTCACATCGATACTGTCCTGGCGCGAATGCATGACGTGTGGGGTCAGAAACACCAGCAATTCGGTGCGCCGCGTCGTGTCAGACGTGTCGCGGAACAGATTGCCGAGGCCGGGCAATCTCTGCAGGCCGGGAATGCCCGAGCGTGTACGCGTCTGCTGCGAGCGGATCAGGCCACCCAGCACCACAGCCTCGCCATCATACAGCGAGACGGTCGATTCCAGGCGGCGCTGTTGAATGGTGGGCGAGTCGATCCCGGATGTCGTCGTCGCGGCGACCGACGAGACTTCCTGGGCGACATCGAGCACGATCAATCCGCTTGGATCGATCCGCGCCGTCACCCGCAGCACTACGCCGGTATCACGAAACTGGATTGAATTGACGATCGGCGCATTGGGATCCGCGACGCTGACCGCACTCTGGGTCACGATCGGCACCTGGTCGCCAACCTGGACGATGGCCGAGTGATTATTGCGCACGACGATTTGCGGCGACGCGATGGTGTCGACCTGGGTCAGGGACGAGATCGCATTCAGCGCAGCGCGAACAAAGTCGGCGCTATAGGTGTAGGAAAAGCCGGGGAAATGCGCCGAGATGCCGCCACCCGAATTGCTGGTAGAGGTCAGCTCGCCGCCATCGCGGGTGTCGAAATACCATTGCACCCCATAGCGAAGATCATCGGTCAGCACGACTTCGACAATCATCGCCTCGATCAATACCTGGTCAGGTGCGTGATCGAGCTGGGTAATGACGGCCTCGATCTCGCGCTGGGTGTTTTCGTCGGCGGCGATCAGCAGGCTGTTCATGCTCTCATCGGCGCGCACGGTGACCGGTATCGCGCCGGACGAGCCGGGCTGCGCCGCGAACAGATCGGTGAGATGTTGGGCCACGGCGGGTGCTTCGCTATTGACCAGATTGCGGACCCTGATCTGGCGGCCATTGGCCGGACGCACATCGAGTCGTGTGATCCAGGCCTCGACCTGGTCGAGGCGGTAGCTGTGATTGGCAATCGCTATCACCGCATTGAGCCGGTTCAGCGCGACGAGTTCAAGCTGACTGCCGATCGGGCCGTCCTGGCCACCCATCACCGCATTGAGTTCGCCGACCATCGCATCGGGCGAGGCGACGCGAAGCGGATAGACCGCGATCGACATCTGGCTCAACCAGTCGGCATCGAACAGGGTGACCATATCGAGCATGGCTTCAACATCCTCGGCGGAGCCGGACAGAATCAGGGTTTCGCGCGGCTCGTCGGCGATCACCTCGCCGCTCTCGCGCGTCATTGGCCGCAACAGATCGGCCATTTCATGCGCCGAGATATAGCGCAGCGGCACGATGACGATGCCCTGTCCCACAGGCAAGCCGGCGGAGACTGGCTGCGGTCGTGCGCGCACTGCGCTGCCGCGCCCGACCGGCGTAACCAGATAGGTGCCATCGCTGCCGCGCGCCAAGCTGACGCCCGCCATGGCCAGGGATTGCTCGAGAATTCGCGGCACGTCCGCACGCGGCACCAGCCCGGCCGAGCGTAGGCTCACCAAGCCGGAAACCGACGGATCGATCACGAAGGCTTCGCCGAGCAGATCGCCGATCACGGCCGAGACGACTTCGGCAATCGGGGCCGAGTCGAAGGCCAGTTCGACACCATTTCCGGTGTCACGCGCCTGATGGCGCGGCGGTGACGCGACCGCTGCCGTCGCATCGCGGCGCCAAGGCTCAAGCGCCGGTGGGGCGGGATCGCTGACCGGAGACGTGGTGGTTGCATTGATTATGGCCGCCTCAGCCCGCGGAGGGGGCGGCGCGGTGCCGGCAATCGCGGTCGGGCCGGCCGCGCGGAAAAAACCGTCTGGACCTGACGCAGTCGCACAACCGCACAGCAACAGGCAGAGGCCGGAGCCGATGACAGAGATGACTGGTTTCAATTGCATAAAGCCCCTAAACGCGCCCCGGCTGCACAGTTTGACATTGTCTGTCAGCGAAGTGCAAGGCCGCGGCGTCGCTGGGCTGTGGGAATTCCCGGGCGGGGCAATGGGGCGGGCAAATTGCTTGTGCCCCCCTATTTCATCCATTCTCTAGTTCATGTTGAAGGGAATGAAGGCGCCGGTGTAAACAGGGCGTCCCTCCATACTCGTGCAGTTGCCTATTTTACCGGTCGTGAAGCGCGGGCTGTGGATAGAAAGGTAATTCCCGGTCACGGCGCTGAAACCGCGTACGCCCTCAACAAGAATCGCCGACACAGTAATGCTGGCCTGGGGCACAAAATATATCGCCTCATTATTACTGGATTGCTGATGGTCAAAATCGAAACCGTCGATCTGAATTTTGCCCCAGTTCGTCCGCGGCGAGCGACCATTTACCGAACTGATATCGACCATATGGATCCCTCGGCCATACCCCGGACGAGTAAATCGTTCGGAACACTTTTTGACCGTCAAGTCATCAACATCAAAGATCGCGTAATTGTTCGTTCCGACGGTATCTTCAACATGACAATTTTCGATAGTGAGGCGTTTTGAGAAGAAAAGTCCGACCCCAGCCGGTGGCCCGGATACAGCGCAAGTGTCAAAAAACTCGCTGTTTTTGATCGTAATGTCTTCGTTGAAAATGGTGGAGTAACTCGCATTCGCTGAAACTTCCAAGCCGGCCCCTTGGGCGCCATTCACACGGCATCCAATAATGGCGCAATCGTTCGCGTATTGAAGCAGAAACCCTCGCCAGCCGGCGTTGTAAGCCACGCAATTCAGGAAGCGAACATTTTTGACCGTGTTGGCGTAAGCCTCATAGCCAACGGCGGCGAAACTGTCATCGCCAGTATCGCGGGCGGTACACGCCTCAAATATGACGCCGTCGGCATTGTTGACATGAAAGCCATCGCCTTGGGTGTTGTGGGCGTAACAACTGATGACCTGCACGTCCTGGGTCGGGATTGCGTTGGTGTGATCACCGATTTGCAGGCCGAAATCGGAGCAGCCATAAAACTCACAATTCTCAATGACCGATTTTGAAGCCCGAAAACGGAGATGCACGCCATTGAGACGCGATGTCGCTGCCCCACCGAATGTCAGGCCGCGTACGGTGATATTTTCACAGGTACGGTCAACAACCCAAGTGTTGTTTGCCTGGCTGATCTGGTTGAGCACTGCGGAATCGCCAAACACGGTCACATATTTTCGGTTGGACAAAGTGGACAGACCACTGGTCAGGTATTTTCCTGGCGGGAAATACAAGGCGGAATGATCGGTGAGCGCTGCGATCGCGTTATTGATCGCAGTCGTGTCGTTCGTGAATCCATCACCTAACGCACCATAATCGCGTACATTAAGGAGAGTCGGAGCACTTAATGTGCCCGCCGAAGCGCTGCCCGTTACCGCGCCCGCCAACACCGTCGGAATTACGACCGACGCCGCTGCAACCGTTACCGGAGCGGCCGCAAGAGCAACCGGCACTTTGAACAAAAACTTGCGTCGTGAAACTGACATGAAACATCCCCATCAAGTTATCTTAAATCACGGTTTAAAACACGGTCACGCTCACCCGGTTTCGTCTCGGTCGACAGGTGCAAAATAAAGAACAGCACGGATATTTAGCAACACTACCAAAGTTGATTTTGGAGCAAGATGAGCTTGGCCCCCAAATTATTGAATCAGTTCAAAAGCTGCACTCCAAGCAGCAATACTCACAACCTCAGCGGCTTATCGATCAAACCACCAACGCTCCGGTCGCGGGGCGTGCCAGAACTGTATCTGAAGCACATTTCACAATCAAGGGGTGCATTTCTATCCGTCAACAAGCGTTGGGCAATGCATTATCAGTATAATTTGGAGAGCGAATTTTGAATGCTTCGCACTGGATACATCGCCCCCATCTCGACGAGAACGGTCGGATCCGGTCGGCCAGAACAGGTGCGTGTCACTGTTTATTCAGCAGTCAAGCCGACCAGCCGCCAGTCTCCAGGCTCCAGAACGACCAGTTCCAGTGCATCCGACAGATTGGCAATCGCGCGGGCAATTGAAGTCGTAAAAAACAGGGACACCTTGGATTCAACCGGTCGGCGGACCACATCACCCAGCGCGGCAACCGGCGGCAACAAACCTTCTTCAATGAGGAGGATTACGCGCTCTATCGCGATTTGATGATCGCGGCCTGCGCGGCCCAGCGTGTCCTGTGCTGGGCCTGGTGCCTGATGCCCAATCACGTTCATCTTGTTCTCGTGCCCGCCCGGCCGGCGGCGCTGGCGGCGTTGATGCAGCGTGTGCATCAGGCCTATACGCTCGCGGTCAATGCGCGCGAGGGACGGACGGGGTGTTTGTGGCAGGGCCGTTTTGCTTCCTATGCCATGGATGAGGGGCATGCGCTGGCGGCGGTGCGCTAT
>TARA_R110002051_G_scaffold70381_7_pt1 | contig 97956 bp, 83 predicted proteins | sample TARA_R110002051 | Tara Oceans TARA_R110002051 (sample SAMEA4397023) | marine metagenome | biome: Polar Biome; feature: [MES] marine water layer (ENVO:01000295) within the mesopelagic zone...; material: water (ENVO:00002006), including particulate matter (ENVO:01000060) such as......
CTCAGTTTTGAAAAAGCGACTTAAAAAGCAGGTGAGTTGAGGTAGCACGGGCAAGTGCTACTGCTCAGAGGAAGCGAATGACTGTGCTTATTTAGGGTTTATCGCGGATTTAAACTGACACTTCAACAACCTAACTTAACTATATCTGACAGTCCGTTGTGTACGTAGGGCGGCCGTTGGCTTATTGAAACTTTCACAGTACCGTTGTTGCGTTCTGCACGCATTAAAGTTTTTCAACGCAAATTAATACACAGACTAGCCATGGCCTCTGAGAGCATTCGTGAGTGCAGATTCTGAAGGAGCTATAAATAAGGCGGTCTTACCGTGCGTTGAAGAGAGAAAGAGCCCTTCGTTTGAAAGCATTTTTAGATACTTCCGAGCAGTATTTTCAGCAATGTTATAACTGTTGGCGGTTTCTTTCACTGTAAACGCTCTTCCAGGTTCCTTAACAGCTTTCTTGATCAAGTCAATTTGGACAAAGTTAAGCCTCTTACCCCACTTTGTTTGCTCCAGCAGAGCTGTAATTTTCTGAAAATCACTTACTTTATTTTCAAGGTAACTTTTCAAATCATTAAACGCTTGAATGATTATGTCTAGTTGATAATAAATAAAGTACGTAAGATCGTTGTGTCCTCTTTCTGTATATAAAAAAGACTCTCCGTAATCTCTTGGGTTTTCTCTCAATAGTTTTGATATTGAAACATACTTGAAAAGTTTATAATCACTCTTTAGCATAAACCAATAAAACAGTGCTCTCGCAGTTCTACCATTTCCATCTCTGAAAGCGTGTTCATATCCTATAAAAAAATGCAGTATGATTGCTTTTAATATTGGATGCATAAAACTTGAACCGCTTTCAGACGTGTGATCAATATTTGCAAATGCGCACAAAGATCTTAGTCTATCTTCAATTAACTTAAAATCGGGAGGGCGATGGGCAATATTTCCGTCGCCATCTTCAATGTAAATATCGTTGGCTTCCCTAAAACTACCTGGTACTACGTTGTTTTCCGATGTCTTAAACGTGGCGAAATAATGAAACTCTAGAATCAAGTCGATAGTTAATGGTTCTCCAGCTTTTCGTTCTGCATGTTTGAGAAGTAAAAAGTTATTAAGAATCATTCTTTCATCTTCATCTATTGGTTCCCGTTCTTCCTCAAGCATTTTTTTAGCCACCTCCCGAGTGGTAGAGGCCCCCTCCAGTTGCGCACTTGTAATCGCTTCTTCCATAATTAGTGAGGAAACAAGAAACCTATTCTGGAGGCTATCACTAGCAGCTGATTCTTCAATACTTCCAACGTTACCACCAGCTAATTTATCAAGATGATACAATTTCGATTCCATACTTGCTGGAATATTATATGTAAATGAAATTCCTCCTGGATCTTGAAGGCCTGTATGTTTCAAATTGAGACCACGTTTGAATAAAACAGTTTTCCATGCCAACTCAACGTCATCACCTTTATCCACGCGCCACTTAAATTGTGACCAATGTAGATAACGGCCTTGTTCATCAGTATCAGAATACTTAGTTATGTATGGGTGAATTGCACTAAACTCTGAATCAAAATTAAAGCTGGGTGCCTTTTCTATTCTCAATTTAGCCATTGTGGAGTTCTGGTTGTTGACGAAATATAAACATAACACAGTAGAAGTGAAACGCAAATTTAAAATTTTGCGTTTCATGTCTATAATGCAATTTGTAAAGTAATATAAGCATAAGAAATATATAAGAAATACGTGGAATCAGGTGCTTGACTAAGAGTTCTAACTAGTACGTGTTTTTCCTACATCACAGCACTGCTAACGTAAGCCGTGAATAAGTTACCCATCAGATTATGTTGTAACTAGCTAACAAGTTACTTTGATTCTTTAAGCCTCGAAAAGTGTGGCCTCCACTGGATTCGCTAATGCTGACCAGTTTTCGATGCATTGAATGTCCGTCCCTTGTCTATTTGAGCCTGACAGGAAGGATGATGGGCGGCAAAGTACGTTTAACTGCCGCTGAGTCGTGCAACAACAAACGACAGAAATGAGCGATCTGCGGAGTCTCGGCAAACCAGAACATGGTAATAATTTTGTTCGAAAAGTGACTTAGTGGGGCTTGCTGGGTATATTTAAAAACATGAATTTTAGAAGAATTAATGCAATCAAAAAATGGAACTTGGATTGAAGACATTTAATATATGCCTACTGTTACTCATACCGCTAATGGCCAGTGGTGTAGAAACGAACGTCGAGACGACTATTGAAAAAACAGTTCAGAATGAATGGATTTTGACATATAGAACAGATGCTCAAATAGATATGTTGGCGTTCAAAAGCTCCCCAGATAAATCTCGAACTTTTAGATGGCGTCCACTGGATGATAATTTTGTTGTTACCGTTTTAGATAATAAGGAAATAATCAGGAAAAGCGATTCAACCAAATTTACAAAAGTTAGTCTGTACTTGACTCCAACCTATATTGCGTTACCAAAAGACTATGCGCCTTTTTCGCCATTTTCTGATGGAAGTATGCTTATTCATTCAGGGCGATTTTTTGCTTGTCCGAATACTTGTACTGGTTATCAGAACAGTTGGGAAATAACTCTTATATCTAACAATACCGATTTAATAATTGTTGATGGTAAGAGCTTTAAAGGAAAGTCTTCTTGGGTAGACAAGGATGAAGGACAAAAGGTTTATGTTGGCTCAGCAGTGCCAATTGAAAACGAAGATATTTTCGCTTTAATTGACAATGAACTGCCTTCGATCCTTTTCAAAGCTCTTCAACGACAAATACCTGAAATGATGGTCTATTTTTCTGAAAAATTGGGCAAGCTGAAGTTCAAACCAACACTATTCGCCTCTTACAGTGACGATAATAGTGGTTCTTATGGAAATCAAGGAGGAACACTTCCCAATCAAGTATTCATGCACTGGTATGGAAAGAAAGCTATTGCAGATTTAAACGAGTTTCAAGTTAGTTGGTTTTTTGCACACGAAATCGCACATGTTTTTCAAGGAGAGGCAAAAAATATTTCGGCCATCGAACAGCAATGGATTCATGAAGGTGGCGCAGAATATATGGCTTACGAATTGCTAAATAGTTTGGGCAGCAAATATCGTAATTACGCAAAAGAAAAATTTAGTACGGATACAAAAAATTGCCTTAAAAACACAAGCGAACAATCTTTTGGAGCGCTAATTCAGCAAAAAAAATATGATGCTTTGTATGAATGCGGTTTGGTCTTCTGGAAAATTATTGCAACTGACGAATTAGCCCTAGAAAATAAAGTTAGTATTTTTGATATATGGACTAATTTCAACCATCAAGTAGATGATGGAAATCCAGCAAATTTTAATACTTTCATTAACACTTTAAAGCCATTTGTCACAGAAAACACATACAACACTATTCAGGGGTTCTTAGAATACAGAACTACTGAAAATAAACATCCAAACAAAGAATAATTGTTCATTGCAGAGCATCGTCGAACGACCGTTAATGGCACATAACGGAATTAAAAGCAGAGAGTGATGAATGTCCGCTCCTTGTCTGAAGCGGATTTGCGCAAAAATTATGTCTAATCTCCGAAGTTCGCTCATAACCGTCCATCAGCTGCCGTTATGAGCTATCCATTAAAGCACTAAGCTCAAACCTCAGCCTCTACACATCACGCGTTAACTTTTTTTAAATACAGCTCAACGCCTATGTTTGCTGCATCAACCGCACCAGCTACATAGCCTGGAAATTGCACCGACCATTCGCTGCCAATACCGACTAAATTTTGATACCACGGGCCATTTTGCGCGGTTATGTAAGGTGCTGGTGCATGTGTATTCGCAGCATGTGTATCTAAATGTGTTGCTGTGAGTGGGTCTTGTGCCCAGTCTTTAATAATATCGGCTTTGGGAGTGGCGGCTTGTGCGCCAAAAAGCCTGACTAATTGCGCTCTGCAGTGTGTGATAAAATCTTCATTACTAATGCGTTTTCGATCATCAGCGGGTATGCCAATAAAGCCAAATAATGCGGCTTGGCCTAGTGGATTTGATGCATCGTGTATTTCTGCCATTGGCCCAACACTGCTGCGGGCGCTGCCCGAGAGCGTTTGCTTACGCCAAAATGGCGTATCGTACACTGCAATATACTTAGCGTGGGGTGCCATCCAGGTTGCGGTATTTTGCCACTGCGGTACTAAATCGCTTGGCAATGCGGGGGTAAATGTTATTTGGCTTGCGGCTAAGCGTGGTGGTAGCGCAAGCATTACGTGCTCAACGTTTACTTTATTATCGGTTGTGTTTGAGGTGCTAAAGTTAACTTCAATATTACCGTGTTGGTGGGTAATTGTTTTAACCAAAGCGCCGGTCACTATGTGTTTGTTGCTAAGCTTTGCATGTAAGGCATTAATAAGTGTGCCCATGCCACCTTTTAACCGCATAGACGTAGGCGCATGCGTATAACCGGGCATTGCTGTGGGCGGTTGTGTATGTGAGCGCTCTACTAGCGTATTGCCTTGCTCGTACTGGGCAAATGTTTCTAGGTTTAGGGTTTTAATAATGGCATTTAATTGCGGCTGAAACTCTGGCCAAAACCACGTTGGGCCAAGATCAAAGCTATTTGTTGTCGCTTGCGACAGGCTTGTAAAGTCCATAATACGGCCACCTAATTGGTCTCTGGCTTCAAGCAATATGTAATCGGTAATGCCGCATTGCTCTAACTGGTAAGCTGCATACACGCCGCTTAGCCCACCGCCTATAATCGCAATTTTTGTACGCATTATTTAGCCTCCACAGCCTATGTTTTTAAAATTACCTACTTTTAGGTAAATTGTAGCGCTGTTATTTCCCGCAGATATTAACGCTTTACTCGTGCTTGGCAGCCTTAGCCAGCTTCCTTTTGAATATTCTACCTCGTTGTGTATTACGCTGCCGCCCAGTACAAATAGCTCTAAGGCATTATGTGCTTTTAGGTTATCAAATAGGGGCTGTTGCGGGGTTAACTTTACCAGTTTAGTTACTTCGTTATCATCTTGATAAAGCGGGCATATTAGGCGGTTATTTTGGGTTATCCACGTAGCCGGATCGTGTGTATTTATGCGCACAGAGGTGGCTTCTGTTACGCACATTTGCCACAGTTTTACAAAAATGGTTGCGCCACTTTTACTTTTAGGTGCATGTGAAGACCCTGGCGGGTTTCGTAAATAAAAGCCTTGTGGGTAGTCGCCCGACTCATCTGAAAAAGTGCCCGAAAGTACCAATATTTCTTCACCACCTGGGTGAGCATGGCTTGGAAAAGTAGACTCAGGCGCGTAGCGTACTACGCTAGTTGCTCTGGCTTTTTCAGCGCCTATTCTGTCGAGCATTACCCGCTCAACACCCGCCTGAGGCGATGTTTGCCAACTATATTGACTTGGCAGCATTAAAGCGTTTTTTGAAAAATCTGAATTGACTCGCATATATCTAACCTAAATCAAATAAGAGCAATAATGTATGTTATTGCTCTATGATACCAATCCGCACTAATACTTAATCATTTTGCGGGGCTTAGCGTTTCGCTACCTGCGTTAAAAAATTCTCATTTAGAACAACTTAATAGCGAATTTTTTGCCTAACTATCAACACGTTTTTCCAACCTCAAAATAGATCACTTAATTAAGCGAATTGGTATAAATTTACGCTTATTAAGCGTTTTGTAATTGTGCGTGAGCGTCAAGTACTCGTGCACTGTAAGTTAGCGCAGCACCTGCATTTAAGGCTACAGCAACGCCTAACGCTTCAGATATTTCACCAATTGTTGCGCCGTGCTCAACCGCTTTTTTAGTGTGCATCGCAATACACCCATCACAACGTGTTGTTACTGCAACAGCGAGCGCTAATTAGCTCATGTAATTTAGGCGTTAAGTGGCCTGTCTTTTCGCCAGCGCCATCCATTGTCATTAATCCGCGTAGGGTATCTGGGCTTTGCTTAGCAAACGCACCTACAGTGTTCATTACTTCGGTGCGGTACGCGTTCCAATCTTGTGACATTTTTTTACTTTCCTATCTTAAATTTTTACTAAGCTACGCAGTAAATGCGTACTTCTGGTTCATTAGTAAGTAGTGGCGCGAGCGCGGTAACCACATCTGCATTAAATAAATCGCTTTCTAAGTACTCATGAGCGTGCTCAATAGTTTCAAAGCCGTGAAGTACCTGTACATCTTCATCACGCGCTAATAACTCTTTTGAAACTGCGCCTCTTACAGTGTCTAAAAATGGGGCTTTGTAGGTATTAAAAACCTCTGCTGCTGCTTTTCTATTACCGTGGTCAACATTTAGTGTAATTTGTAAATAAACCATATTTGTTCTCCAGTGATTAAATTTAGCTACGGGCAGCTTTAGCCCATTAGCGCTTACGATATTTAGTTACGACCTGCCATTACGCCGCCGTCAACATCCCATACGGCACCTGTGACCCAAGCAGCTTTGTCGCTGAGTAAAAACGCAATGGTATTGGCGACATCTTCGCTGGTACCTACACGGCCAATTGGGTGGAAACTGTTAAAGCCTTGTAGGGCATCGTTTACTTGTGCTTTAGGAATAAAACCTTCGTAAATTGGCGTTTGTACAACCGCTGGCGATACTGCATTGACGCGAATGTTGTGCACGGCTAATTCCATTGCTAAATGTTGAGTTAGCGCATGTAAGCCTGCTTTAGCCATTGAATACGCTGACGATGGTGTAGCGGCAATAGCTTGCTTACCCCACATAGAACCCACATTAACAATGGCGCCTGCGCGTTTTGCTGTAACTAAATTAGCGGCTACTTTTTGAGTAATAAAAAATAGCGCGCGGTTAATTTGCATGTACTGATCGTAATCAGCTGCTTCGTGCTCTAAAAATGGTTTAGGGAAAAACACACCGGCCGCATTTACCAGTAAATCGACGTCTGCGTGGTCTTGTGAAAGTGTGTTAATTAAGTTTTGCACGCCTTCGTCGCTGGTTAAATCAGCGGTTAACACCTCAACAGTGCCTAAAGCTGATAACTGCTCTTTTGCTGCTTGGGCTTTTTCTTTTCGGTGGCCAACAATAACAGCGTGGCCGCCTTGCTCTAAAATTAATCGAGCCGTGTCAAAACCCATTCCGCTAGTACCACCAATAACGAGTAACTTTTTACCTGAAAATTGCTTAGTCATGTTTATTGCTCCAAGCGCCACTAAGCGCTGTATTTGTTATATAAATAAAAAGTATTGGGTTGCCTAATAGCAAGTAACTTGCTGGTTGGCTTGGGCGGTATTTTTTACTTATTTACTTGCTTTAACAAACGAGATAATCTGAATCATCAGTAAAGAAAAAGTTTATCGTATGAAATCACCTATACACCTCAATGCATTAAAAGCGTTTGAAGCAAGCGCAAGGCACCAAAGTTTTTCAGCGGCAGCTGAAGAGCTAAATGTAACGCCTGCAGCCGTTGGGCAGCTGGTAAAAACATTAGAAGAGTGGCTCGACACGCCGCTATTTCATAGAATGAGCTCAGGTAAAACACGGCTAGTAACCACCGAAACCGCGCAAAGTGCCCTGCCATTAATACGCGAAGGCTTTGATAAACTAGCCCAAGGGCTAGAGATTTTAAAAGACAACACCATAAGTGGCGCGTTAACAGTGGCAGTAAGCCCCGCATTTGCCGCCAAGTGGTTATTGCCTAGGTTGCATTTTTTTCAAGAAATATGTTCGCAAACCAGTGTGAATTTAAATACTAATTTAAAGCCTGTTGATTTTACTGAGCAGCGCATAGATATAGGCATACGCTTTGGTACAGGCACTTGGCAAGGCTTGAGCGCAGAAAAACTAATGGATGAAGAGGTATACCCGGTATGCTCACCTAAGTTTTTAGAAGACTCAAACCGCTTAAACACCATAGATAAATTATTGAACGAAACCCTAATACACGATCAATCAATGGACGACCATATGGGGTTTCCGTCTTGGTCGGCGTGGTTAAAAAAAGCCGGAGTAACAGGCCCTTTAACCACTAAAAGCATTCAAATAAATAACTCAGCGGCTGTATTGCAATCAGCTATTGATGGTCACGGCGTGGCGTTAGCACGCAGTGTTATGGCTAAAGATGATCTAGCCGCAGGGCGATTGGTCAGGTTATTCCCTGATATTTATTTTGAATCGCCTTTGGCGTATTACGTTATTTACCGCCTCGAATGTGCTGAACTGCCAAGAATACACGCATTTAAAGAATGGCTGTTTAAAGAGGTAGAAAACCCGCGGGCTAAAAGAGATTAAAGCTCAGGAGTACTTTGATAAAATACAGCAGTAAAGAAAATATTCACCATGGTAAAAGATAATCTCTGTGGTTAAGTACGTTCATTCCCCGTAAGCTTTCGCTCCAAGTTAGCCACTTTAATGACTAAAGTGGCGTTTAATTAGGAGTAAACATTATGTCACAAGTAAGAGTAACGCCACGGCAAGATGGCGAGCAAGCCCCAGCCGAACTTCTAGCCGAAATGCAAGGTCGTCGTCCAAACGGTGAACGAATAGGCCGTGATCTCCATGATGTAGCTGGTCATGCATTAAGCAGCATTTCGTTGAAGGCTCAAGTGGCCGATAAATTACTGTCTAAAGGCCGCACCGCTGAAGCTCAAGCAGAAGTAAAAGCATTGGCGCAGCTGTCTCAGCAACTACTCAGTGAGATTAGGCAAACGGTAAGTGGCATTAAACACCTTTCCTTTAGCCAGGAAATCGCTAAAAATATGGCTAAGTTGTCGGAGCAGGGTTTTCATGAAGTGAGCGATGTAGACGAAAGCAGCTTCACTCACCTTACTCCCCTTCAAGAAACTCAATTGTCGTTAATAGTAAAAGAAGCGACTACGAATATTCTTCGTCATAGTAAGGGCAACCAAGCAACGCTTACCCTTCAATGTACCAACGATATGTTGACTCTCGTTATAACTGATAATGGTAACAGCCACTGCCAAACTGAGGGCAACGGCGTTCAAGGCATTCGCGAGCGAGCTGAACTCATTAATGCAACGGTTGAGTTTCAGTGGGGCTCCCCAACCGTGCTAACACTTCAATTACCGCTACTTTCTAAACCCGATAATAACGCACAGAGCACACATTGAAATATGACTAATTCTATATCGAGCAACCGGCAATGAATCGAATTTTAGTGGTAGAAGACCAATCTTTGGTGCGTGATGCTATCGCCACCTTATTGTCTTTAGAAGACGACTTTGAAATAAGTGGGAAGTGCGCTAATGGACAAGAAGCGCTAGATTGGCTTGGCGCAAACGAAGCCCCCGATATTATTCTTACCGACATTGAGATGCCCTTAGTCTCGGGGCTAGATTTAGCAGAAAAGCTTGCAGCTTTATCTATAGACAGCAAAGTGGTGGTAATGACCACATTCTCCAAACCTGGCTACATAAAGCGAGCGCTGGCACTGGGCGCTAAAGGGTTTGTTTTAAAAGAGGCTGACAGTGAGTACCTTGTTAACTCATTACATAAAATTGTAAAAGGCGAAAGAGTTATTAGCCCCGAACTTGCTTTAATGGCACTGAATGATAACAACCCGCTTTCGGCAAAAGAAAGCAAAGCACTGAAACTCGCCGCTGACGGATTAAAAACCCATGATATTGCGCAGAAGCTGTTTTTGTCAGAAGGTACCGTGCGTAATTATTTGTCTGAAGCCATCGCAAAACTTGATGCAACAAACCGTGTAGATGCCGCCAGAATCGCAAAACAAAAAGGCTGGTTATAAACCAGCCTTTGTTATATCCGCTACCCCTATTTCAGATGTAGCGTTTGTCTTTTTAACTTACTCAATTCGTTAATTAAAACTCAGTTGAGAAACGTACGCCAAACTCACTCGCGTCATTACTTAATACTTGGATAATATAATCCCCAGTATTTAAGCGAGCGTTGTCATAACGCTCATCAAAGATATTACGGCCATATAAAGCAACCGTATAACCTTCATCTGCTGGCGTATAGGCAACATCGAAATTAACCAATTCACGGCTATCAATGTTCGTCATACGAGTAGGCTCTGAACTAGGCTCGCCGTACATTTCTGCGCGGTATGAATAGTCGATACGTGCGCGAATTTTATCACCGCCTTCAAGGTCGAAGGTGTATGACGGGCCAATTGCGAAAGTTAAATCAGGCGTTAATGGCGCAACAGGGTTAAATCCGTCTTGCTCATCAACTTCAACATCCATGTAACCAATGCTGGTTAGCATACTGAAGTTGCCTACGTTCAAGGTCGTATCTAGCTCGATACCACGTGACGTTTGCTCAACCACTAAGTTAGCCGTATCAAAACCACCTTCACTAACTTGGCTTACTTGGTACGGTAAGTCTTCAAACTCAGTGTTAAATACTGCAATGCTCACGTCAAAGTATTCATTTACACGACCTTTAAGGCCCACTTCGTAGTTCACCGCTGTAATGTTGTCAGAGGCTTCAAAACAGTTGCTTGCATTAACTGCTGCTACTGCGCCGTCTAAATCATCGAAGCCACCCGCGCCAAAGAACTCGCCAATTAGGCAGTATGGACGAGCAGGATATTGACCTGACTGATAACCGTTTTGAATGGTGGCATAACCTGTCATGCCATTTTCAAAGGTATAGTTGGTCGCCAATTCCCACGTTACTTCGTCCCACTCATTTGAGTCATAAATGGTGCCAAGCGCATCGAATACATTTGCAGACGCGTCTTTTTCATCTTCAGTGTAACGAATACCACCAGATACACTAAGCTCGTCAGTTAAGTCATGACGAAGGTTTAGGTATACCGCTTTACTTGTGGTTTCTTGGTCAAGTTGAAGGGTGTTGCCACCGCCATCAAAACTTGAATCACTACCTTGACGGTTGCTACCTTCTTCATTGAAGTAATAAAGGCCAGCAACAAAGTCAGTGTACTCATTGATGTAACCATTCAATTGAACTTCAATTGACGTTTGGTCTGCTTCACCACGCTCTGGGTATTGGTCTAACGAGTAGATAGTACCATCATCATCCAGACCCGCTTTGTACTTAGATGTACGGCGGCTAGCAACGACTTTAGCGGTGTAATCGTCACTAATATCCCATTCGGTAGTCAGTGACACACCACGGGCTTCATTAGATACGCCAGTGACTTCTGGTGTGCCTGTAGCGTTATCGTAAATATCATAACCTTCTGGGGTTACATCGCTATTTCTAAGCTCAAGACCTAGGCTGTTTGTACCAGCATAAAAACGCCCATCTGGCATTTCATCAATAAGCACTGTGTAAGGGCGTAAACCACCGTCACCATTATTGGCATCAGCGGTTAGTACCATACGGAAATCATCAGACGGCTCATATTTTACCGAGATACGACCAGAAATATCTTCTGTTTCGCCCACATCATATTCTGCATTAGGTACGTTAATGAACTCGCCCAAACCATCACGGGTGTTGTAAGCAAGGTTCATGTTGAATGCTAGGGTGTCAGATAATGCATGGTTCACGAACAAGTCAGTCTTAACACGACCGCGAGTACCGAACTCTGCATTTACTTTAGTCACATCGCCTTGATCTGGCTCTTTGGTAATGATGTTAATGGCACCACCAATAGAGTTACGACCGTATAGCGTACCTTGAGGACCACGAAGTACCTCGATACGCTCGATGTTATTCAAGCTCCAGTTTTGACCCACTTGGCGGCCTAAATAAACGCCATCAACATAGACGCTTACACCAGGATCAGTAGTGATAAGATGGTCTTGAAGACCAATACCACGAATAAAAGGGTTTACAGAAGAAGTGTGACCCGCTGAAAAGCCCGTTACGTTTAAGTTTGGAACAAACTTACCAACATCCGTTAAGTCAGTAATGCCTTGTTCAGCTAACATATCACCGTCAAATGCACTAATTGCAATTGGTACTTCATAGATAACTTGAGGACGCTTGGTTGCTGTAACGGTAATCGCTTCATACATTTGTTCTTCAGTGGCTTCAGCCTCTTGAGCAAATGCAGAATGAGAAATAGCAGGTACAGTTAACGCTACTGCCAAAGCGACAGGCGAAAGCCTACTAACTAGTGTCTTAGACACGTCAGTATTGGTGATCATGTGTAACCCCTTTGCGAGAGTGTTTAGTGTCAAAAAATTTATTGTTTTTAGGCTGCTTCAAGTTCTCTATGGAACTTTAAAACCAATAGACTCACAAAATAGAGGGCGTTACGACGAGTAACATTTAGCTGATTTATGGATATCCTGATGAAAGTGGCGTGTATCCCTACTGGTTTTAGTGTCACTTTCTCTACCCTACCAGCCCCCATCTACCCACGACTGGAGTATTGGCTTGAAGACTGGAGAAATATCATACTGACTTCCTTTTAACTTGCATAGCGAAATATTGCACTTTTATTAAAATGAGACTTTAAAATTAGACTAATTGGTTAGGCCGAAAACAGTGCTAACCCCCTCATTCCAATTGACATATTATTATTTATAATCATTACGTTAGCATAGGTTACTTATTAAGCATAAAACCGATTCCCTTTAACTATTCACTAGACCATTTAGACAATATTTTCCCACACCTTTACAACCTTCAGACAAAAAGCACCGCAGGTTGTAGCCGCCCCACTACCCCAATTCGCCTTCTTTATACTTTGCCTCTTGTCGCTAGCCTTTAAGATTAACCTCTTGCATTAGCAGCAAATTGTTACCTTTTTAGATTTTGCTCAACCTTTCAATTTATAAAAACCAACGCCACTTTGTCGACAATAACTACTAAGAAAGTTTGACCAAGCAGCCTAAACCCCCTATATTGTCGACATAACATTTATTTTGTGGTGCATAGCTTGTCGGTACAGATAACCCTAGAAAAGCCTGTAACTAATGCAGATAGAACCTTCTTTCAATTGCGTAAAGACATTGTAGAAGGCGTTATTCCTGCAGGCTCTAAACTCAGTGAAACTGATTTGTCGACAAAATACGAAGTCAGCCGTGCGGTTATTCGCGAAGGTATTAATCGACTTGCCGCCTGCCACCTAGTTGAGCGGAAAGCGAATATTGGGGCCAAAGTAGTATCGCTAACCCCTGAAGGGCTAATTCAGCTTTACCAAGTAAGAGAAGCCTTAGAAGGCATGGCCGCACGCCTTGCTGCAAGACACATGAGCGACGAAGAAGTCGCCTCACTGCAAGGCTTATTAGATTCTCACTTCAATAAAGTGAAAGACGCCCAGTTGTATTACCAAGAAGCCGGCGACGTGGACTTCCACTACCGCATCGTGACTGGCAGTAAAAACAGCCACCTCATTAGCGTGTTAATAGACGGGCTCTATCATCTTGTACGCATGTATCGCGTTCAACTAGGCATGGCTGGCCCAAGGGTTACTACAGCCTTTGACGAACACAGACACATTGTGAACGCGATTGCGAATCGCGATGAAGAGCTAGCCGAGATGCTAATGCGCCGCCATATTCTTTATTCAAAGAACAATATTGAAAACAAACTTAGCGCCACACCAACCTAATTTAAAACCAGAGAGTGTTACTTATGAGTGCAGGAAAGAAATTCAGACAAGCACTGGCCGACAATAAGCCACTGCAAATATTAGGCACCATTAATGCCTATACCGCCATGATGGCAAAATCTATCGGTCACAAAGCGATATACCTCTCAGGCGGTGGCGTTGCGAATGCTTCATACGGGCTCCCCGATTTGGGCATGACATCACTAAACGACGTTATTGTGGATGTACAACGCATCACGTCAGCCTGTGACTTACCCTTATTGGTAGACATAGACACAGGCTGGGGCGGCGCATTTAATATTGCAAAAACCATTCGCGATATGGAAAAAGCGGGCGCAGCGGCTGTACACATGGAAGATCAAGTTGCGCAAAAGCGCTGCGGTCATCGCCCTAACAAAGAAATTGTGAGCACAGAAGAAATGGTCGATCGCATTAAAGCCGCGGTAGATGCCAGAACCGACCCAGACTTTTTCATTATGGCGCGAACCGATTCTTTCGCTCAAGAAGGGTTAGAAAAAGCCATTCAACGCGCTAAGGCTTATGTTGCGGCCGGTGCCGATGGCATATTTGCAGAAGCAGTAAAAACTGAAGAACACTACCGCGCATTTTCAGAAGCGTTAGACGTCCCTATTCTTGCCAACATTACCGAATTCGGACAAACCGAACTTTGGAACAAAGAACAACTTGGCGAATGGGGCGCTGCGATGGTGCTTTACCCACTAAGTGCATTCCGCGCCATGAACAAAGCTGCCGAGAACGTTTACCAATCAATACTTGATAATGGCGATCAAAAAGCCGTTGTCGACACCATGCAAACCCGCATGGAGTTATACGATTACCTTGGCTATCACGACTACGAGCAAAAACTCGACGAACTGTTCGCCAAAGGCAAAGGCTAACGGCTGAGGTGAATCGAGGCCGTTTTACCTGCGAGGTCGCTTTGGCTGAGGAGGCAGGGATACGGCGCTGCCACGCCGGTTGCCTTTGCAGTAAATATGCGCGGTCCTGCTGAGGTCGGTGATGTAGAGGTAGAGAGTGCGAGCGCTGCCCCTCTGAGGCATGGATGCCGAAGCGGAACCCCCATGGATGGGTTTACGGCGTGGCAGAGCCGCACTTTGTACCTCTGCAGCAAAGCGACTTCACTTAGGCCGCTGATGTAGAGGTAGAGAGTGTGAGCGCTGCCCCTCTGAGGCATGGATGCCGAGGCGGAGCCCCCATGGATGGGTTTACGGCGTGGCAGCGCCGCACTCTGTACCTCTGCAGCAAAGCGGCCTCAAGCAAATTGCGGCGATTAATTATACTAAACAAACTTTTGTACCTTACATACACACGACCGGAGACAACAAGATGGCTAAACAATTAAGTGGCGCGGGATTACGCGGCCAAGTTGCAGGAAAAACAGCACTGTCTACTGTAGGCGTATCAGGTTCTGGCCTGACATACCGTGGTTACGATGTAAAAGATTTAGCAGCCAGTTGCCAGTTTGAAGAAGTGGCTTATCTTATTTTAAAAGGTAAATTGCCTACCCAGTCCGAGTTAGATGAATACAAAGCCTTACTTCGTAGTATGCGCGGATTACCTCAGGCCCTTAAAGATGTATTAGAGCGTATTCCAAAAGACGCACATCCTATGGACGTACTTCGTACAGGTTGTTCTATGTTGGGTAACCTTGAAATGGAGAACGACTTCAGCGAACAGCAGCACGCAACCGATCGCATGCTAGCTTGTTTCCCAAGCATTATTTGCTATTGGTATCGCTTTACTCACGATGGCGTTCGTATTGATGTAGAAACCGATGACGATTCAATCGGTGGTCATTTCTTGCATATGCTGCACGGCGAAAAACCTCGCAAGTTGCATGAACAAGTCATGCACGTTTCACTTATTTTGTATGCAGAGCACGAATTCAATGCCTCTACCTTTACCGCTCGCGTATGTGCTTCAACCTTGTCAGATATGCATTCATGTGTGACCGGCGCTATTGGCTCACTTCGCGGTCCATTGCATGGCGGTGCGAATGAAGCAGCCATGGAAATGATTGAAGGCTTTACCTCGGCAGACGACGCTGAAGAAAAAATGATGGCCATGCTTGCCCGTAAAGACAAAATCATGGGCTTTGGCCATGCCATTTATTCTGAATCTGACCCACGTAACGAAATCATCAAAGGCTGGTCTGAAAAGCTCGCGGCCGATGTGGGTGACGAGGTGCTTTACCCCGTATCTGTGCGCTGTGAAGAAGTGATGTGGCGCGAGAAAAAGCTATTCTGTAACGCTGATTTCTTCCACGCTTCCGCTTATAACTTTATGGGAATTCCCACCAAGTTGTTTACCCCTATCTTCGTGATGTCTCGCCTAACGGGCTGGGCAGCACACGTGATGGAACAACGCGCTGACAACCGTATTATTCGCCCATCAGCTGAATATACTGGTGAAGATATTCGTGACGTACCTCCTATGTCTGCACGTAGTTAACGACTAAGGCTTAAAATCATGAGTAATATGAATTACGAATACCGTAAACCTTTGCCTGGCGCAGGTATCGATTTCTTTGATACCCGCGAGGCAGTGGAAGCCATTGAACCTGGTGCCTACGATAAACTTCCCTACACTTCACGAGTGTTTGCCGAAAACTTAGTGCGCCGTTGTAACCCTGACGCGTTAACCGATTCACTTAAGCAGTTTATTTATCGCAAGAACGACTTAGATTTTCCGTGGTTTCCAGCCCGCGTGGTATGCCACGATATTTTGGGGCAAACCGCGTTGGTTGACTTGGCTGGCTTACGGGATGCCATTGCGGCGAAAGGCGGCGATCCGGCGAAAGTAAACCCCGTTGTGCCTACCCAGTTAATTGTCGATCATTCATTAGCCGTTGAACATGCGGGTTTTGAACCCGACGCGTTTGAAAAAAACCGCGCTATTGAAGATAGACGTAACGACGACCGATTCCATTTTATCGACTGGACTAAGTTAGCGTTTAAAAACGTGGATGTGATACCGCCGGGTAATGGCATTATGCACCAAATCAACTTAGAGCGTATGTCGCCAGTTATTCAGTCTCGCGACGGCGTTGCCTTTCCTGATACCTTGGTTGGCACCGACAGCCATACCCCTCATGTTGATGCACTAGGCGTTATTGCTATTGGTGTAGGCGGCCTTGAAGCAGAAAGCGTTATGCTGGGGCGCGCCTCTTACATGCGCCTACCTGATATTGTAGGTGTTGAGCTTACGGGTAAGCCACAGCCCAATATTACTGCTACCGATATTGTATTGGCACTTACTGAGTTTTTGCGTAAAGCGCGTGTGGTGTCTTCTTATTTGGAATTTTATGGCGAAGGTACTACGCACCTCACCCTTGGCGATCGCGCTACTATTTCAAACATGACGCCCGAATACGGCGCCACCGCGGCGATGTTCTACATCGACCAGCAAACCATCGATTATTTGCGCTTAACTGGCCGTGAAGAAAAGCAAATTGCCTTAGTTGAACAATACGCGAAACACACAGGTTTATGGGCAGATTCATTAGCGAGTGCCGAATACGAGCGTGTTCTCACTTTTGATTTATCCTCTGTTGGCCGCAACATGGCTGGCCCATCTAATCCACATGCTCGTTTAGCCACCAGCGATTTGGCTCAGCGCGGCGTTGCTAGCGCATGGGAACAAGAAGAAGGCAAAATGCCTGATGGTGCGGTAATTATCGCTGCCATTACTAGTTGTACTAATACGTCTAATCCGCGCAATGTAATTGCAGCAGGCTTAATTGCCCGCAATGCAAACCAGCGTGGCTTAACCCGTAAACCTTGGGTGAAAAGTTCGTTAGCGCCAGGTTCTAAAGCGGTAAAACTGTATTTAGAAGAAGCCGATTTGATGGGCGAACTGGAACAGTTGGGCTTTGGTGTAGTGGCCTTTGCCTGCACCACCTGTAACGGAATGAGCGGCGCGCTAGACCCTAAAATTCAGCAAGAAATTATAGATCGTGACTTATACGCCACGGCAGTGCTTTCTGGTAATCGTAATTTCGATGGCCGTATTCACCCGTATGCGAAACAAGCCTTTTTGGCCTCACCGCCATTAGTGGTGGCCTACGCCATTGCCGGTACGGTACGTTTCGATATTGAAAAAGACGTACTAGGGATTGATAACGACGGTAACCCCGTCACGCTTAAAGATATTTGGCCAAGCGACGAAGAGATTGATGCCATTGTCGCGAAAAGCGTGAAACCAGAGCATTTTCGTAAAGTGTACGAGCCCATGTTCGATTTAAAAGTGAATACTGGCAGCGACATTAGCCCGCTGTATGATTGGCGTGAAATGAGTACCTATATTCGCCGCCCTCCTTATTGGGAAGGTGCGATGGATGCTGAGCGCACCATGACAGGTATGCGACCGCTGGCTATATTGGGCGATAACATTACCACTGATCATTTATCGCCATCGAACGCGATTATGGCTACCAGTGCAGCTGGTGAGTATTTGGCGAAAATGGGGTTACCGGAAGAAGACTTTAACTCTTATGCCACCCATAGGGGCGACCATTTAACGGCGCTTCGCGCTACTTTGGCGAACCCGAAAGTGTTCAACGAAATGGTGCTTGAAAACGGCGAAGTGAAACAAGGCTCGCTTGCTCGCATTGAGCCAGAAGGCAAAGTGGTGCGCATGTGGGAAGCCATTGAAGCCTACATGCAGCGCAGACAGCCACTGATTATTGTAGCAGGTGCCGACTATGGTCAGGGCTCTTCACGAGACTGGGCTGCCAAAGGTGTTCGTTTAGCTGGGGTAGAAGTCATTGTCGCAGAGGGCTTCGAGCGTATTCACCGTACCAACTTACTTGGCATGGGTGTATTACCCCTGGAGTTTAAACCGGGTACAACACGCAAAACCCTTGAACTTGATGGCACTGAAACCTACGACGTTAAAGGTGAACCTGCACCGAGTGCTACGCTAACCTTAGTGGTTAATCGAGCCAACGGTGAAACCCTAGATGTGCCCGTAACCTGTCGCTTAGATACCGCAGAAGAGGTGTCGATTTACAGCGCAGGCGGTGTGCTTCAACGCTTTGCCAAAGACTTCTTAGAAGCTGAAGAGGTTGAAAGCTAGCGCCTTCATCTTAGCGCATTGACGTTTGGCACTGAGCCACTTCACTTCATAAACACGCCGTGAACCCATCCATGGGGGCTCTGCCGCAGCATCCTTGCTGCGGAAGGTTTATGAAGCGAAGTAGCTCAATACCTTAGTGTGTAACTACGTTAAGCCAAAACTTGTAATACAACTGTGGAAAGTGATTTTTAAGCGCTGCTTTCGCTGAGTGACTGGTTGCCTTGCTGTTGTAAGCTCCCAACTTGCATCCATGCGTATTGAGGGCCCTGAGCCCAAATTACGTTCCCCTAACATCCTCCAACAATGTTTAACTAGGTGTTAGACGCTGGAGGTTGTTCGGAATTTAAAAAAGGAATAAACATGACGAAGTATGCCCCTCAAATTCGTGTACCAGCTACCTACATGCGCGGTGGTACCAGTAAAGGTGTGTTCTTTAACGTATCTGATTTACCCGAAGCGGCGCAGCAGCCTGGGCCGGCGCGAGATGCGCTTTTATTGCGTGTGATTGGCAGCCCAGACCCTTACGGTAAACAAACCGATGGCATGGGTGGCGCTACGTCGAGCACTAGCAAAACCGTGCTTATTAGTAAGAGCGAGCGCGATGATTACGATGTTGACTACTTATTTGGTCAAGTTTCTATCGACAAGCCTTTTGTAGATTGGAGCGGCAACTGCGGTAACTTAACGGCCGCAGTGGGCGCATTTGCAATAAATAATGGGTTGGTCGATGCCAGTAAAATTCCAGATAACGGCATTGCTGTTGTCAATATTTGGCAAGCTAACATCAATAAAGCCATTATTGCCAAGGTGCCTATTACTAATGGTGAAGTGCAAGAAACCGGTGATTTTGAATTAGACGGGGTGACGTTTCCTGCCGCTGAAGTTGAGGTTGCGTTTGTTGACCCTGCCGATGGCGAAGGCGCTATATTTCCTACCGGTCGTTTAGTCGATACGCTTGAAGTACCTGATGTAGGCTCTTTCAGTGCCACCATGATTAACGCAGGCATTCCAACTATTTTCATCAACGCTGAAGATATTGGCTACACGGGTACAGAACTGCAAGATGACATTAATAACGATGATGCCGCCCTTGCCAAATTTGAAGCTATTCGTGCTTATGGCGCGGTGAAAATGGGGCTAATTAGTGATATTGGCGAAGCGGCCTCTCGCCAGCACACGCCCAAAGTCGCTATGGTAGCGCCACCTGCAGGCTATAAGGCCTCTAGTGGTAAAGATATTTTGGGAAATGATATTGATGTACTGGTTCGCGCTATGTCTATGGGTAAGCTGCATCACGCTATGATGGGCACAGCCGCTGTGGCCATAGCTGCAGCTGCGGCTATTCCGGGTACATTAGTGAACCTTGCTGCTGGTGGCAGTGAACGTGAAGCAGTTGTTTTTGGACACCCCTCAGGCACCTTGCGTGTAGGCGCAAAAGCAAGCTTTGAAAACGACAAATGGAATATTGAACAAGCCGTCATGAGTAGAAGCGCCCGCATATTGATGGAAGGCTGGGTTCGCGTTCCGCAAGAACAAAGCTAACCAACAGTATAAAATTTAACCCTTTGAGAAATGCCAGCTTTTCTTCCCTTATCGCTAAGGTAGACTTCCGTATAATATTGCGCTCTTAGGGGCGCTTTTTTTATGTTTATTCGTTATTCTTTTCGTCTGATTACTTAGAGTCCACGTTGTCATGAATAAAGTATTGGTGGTAGAAGACAGCCTAACCGTTCGTAAAATTTTAAGTAAACTATTAGAAGACAACCCGTACTTAACGCCAATCCTTTGTAAGGATTTCGCTGAAGCAACGCAAGAACTTAAAAAAGGACACGACTTTCTTGCCGCTATTGTAGATTTAAATTTACCTGATGCTCCCAACGGTGAGAGCGTAGATTTAAGTTTATCGTATTCAATTCCCACTTTGGTGTTAACAGGCAATTTTGATGAGTTTACCCGAGCACAACTTCTCGATTTAGGTGTACTTGATTATATAACCAAAGAATCTCGCTATTCCTACAATCAGGTCATCAAGCTCATTGACCGCTTGAGAAAAAACCTCACCACTAAAGTACTCGTTGTTGAAGACTCTGTTACTAGTCGAAACTATATTTGCAGCCTGCTTAAAAAATTCCAATTCCAAATATATGAGGCAAGTGATGGCCTAGAGGCGCTCAATTTGCTTGCTGAGCATCAAGATATCCGTATGGTAATTTCCGATCACCGCATGCCTAATATGGATGGATACGAACTCATTAAAGCAATTAGACACGAACGTCGAATGCAAGATTTAATCTTTATAGGGCTTTCAGGTACCAATGATGGCGTACTTTCCTCTAAGTTCATCAAAAGTGGCGCTAACGACTTCCTTTCTAAACCTTTCTATCATGAAGAGTTCTTCTGCCGAGTGATGCAAAATTTAGAAGCTCAGGAAATGATTCAGACCATCAGGCAATCAGCCAATATCGATCCCCTGACTCAAGTTTACAATCGCCGCTACCTTATAGAACAAGGAGAAGAAATATTAGCCGAGGACACGTCTACCTCTGCGGTAACCGTATGTATGATTGATATCGATAACTTTAAATCGGTGAATGACAATCAAGGTCACAAGGCAGGTGATATGTTGCTTCAGGAGTTTGCCACTTTGTTAAAAGAACATTTTAGTGAAGACTTGGTGGTTCGCTACGGCGGTGAAGAGTTTACAGTAATATCTACCCGAGCTTTAAAGGAGCATCTTGGGAACGTTTCGCAATTTATTAACCTTGTCCGAAGCTCACGTTTCACGCAACACGAATTAAACATAACGTGCAGCATTGGTATTTGCGCAGAAAAACACACTGACCTTGAAACGCAAATTGACATTGCTGACAAACGGCTTTATCAAGCTAAGCGTACTGGAAAAGATAGAATAATTGCTAGTGACAGCTAACGCTAAACAATTGCATCATACGTGCCCAAATTAGTCGCTTCGATTGCTTTAACGTAATCACAAAAATAAAACAAGCTGTGGTCATATTCTGGAGGTACCACGCTTGTTATCGATAAATTGTTACATCCAAGATTTTCTTTTCGATTCAACTTCAAATAGCACGTTATTAGCTAACTCATTCGCAAAACCTTCAGGTAAAAACGGCACTGAAATAGCCCCAGATGCTAATACAAACTGCACCGTGGCAAGCTTTCGCCTTTTCATGAACACACTTTGCTTTACCACTACCTGCTGAACTTTGTAGGGTTCGAAGCATAAGTAATCCACACCTATGCGCCCTCGCCTTACATAAATGTATTTACCGTCGCTAACCACACCCCAACGCCACCATCTAAGCACAATAACACTTAGCAGTATTGCGCTAACAAAAGTGACCCCTGCAGTAATATCTAAATGTTCTATATAGATGCCGAATCCAGCACCCACCATAAAAGGAATAGAAAGCCCTGCTATCACCCAGTGTAAAATGTAACGCTTGCTTATAGACTGGTAGTCGCTACGGCGAATTTTACTCTGCGGCATGACTTCTTGGCTTAACTCATCCGCTTCGTCTTCAGTCACAGAAGGTACAATAAGTCGGTTTGGCGACATAAGCTCATTGGTCGAGTGCCCAATTGATGCGTTTTGCTCGAAGTACAGGTTCACGCGCTTAAGAATTCTGTCTAACCAATCTTGCTTCGCAGAGATAACTTGAATGCGGGATGCCCGCATACTCACTTCTTGTTTATTCAATAAACCACTTCTGCGGATATATCTGTCGTTGTGGCGCGACAATGTATAATCGTAAAAGGTAAACAGAGCCCCGCCAATACTAATCACTGCGACCAAGGCCATAGCCATCATTAGCATCACAAACGCGTACAAGCCAAACTGCCACCACGCTATGGTCTGCTCGCCAACAAGCTGATTTAGCTGCAAGCCCTTTTCAGCCAGCCATTCTGATAGGTAGCCAAACGCATTGTCATAAAAGGGTGCTGCTGCACCTAATAAAATCCATACTCGGTTGTTGGTAATTCCGTGGATCACGATATCGGTTATAGAGCGCCTATTCAGTATGGTTTCGCCATCCTCGTTGGTTTCTAAATAGCGCTTGCTTTGGTCACTGTTGACCGCAGTATTAGCAACAGCATTGCTATCATTTACATAAGAGCTTGCGTGGCGCCCAGTCTCTTGATGCCCAGTTTGTTGATGCCCAGTCTCTTGATGTTCTTCCTCGCTATGTCGAGCGTCTAGGGGGCGAGAGTCTTGATGCTCGGCTAGTACTTGCTTTCTTAAGGCATGAGCATAGGCCAAAGGAACGGCGACAATTTTAGCCTCTTCTCCTGCACTTCCAGCGGTATCAAGTATCACAAGTGCGAAGCCGAACGGTCGATAGTAGAAAGGTAATTCAATTTTTACATTCTGAATACGCCAAAATGGCAAGTTGGTGTAACTTCGAGAAAACACACCACTGTGAATTTCAACATGCTGGTTGTTTACTCTAAAGCGGTACATGAAGAAACTGACGACACCGCTTGAAAAGAAAATAATGAAGATCGCAGCAATGCCTAAAAAGGTATTGGGCGATTGAATGTTATCGGTAATATTGGCCGTTACTGCAATGGCCGGTACGGCGTAAATGGCGCCTTGTGCCATGTTTTTAATGCTGCGAAGGGTAAAATAAGCAATGGCAATGGGGGAAAGCCTACGCCAGCCTTCGCCGGTATCAACCTTAACGGCTTTCCCTTGTGCGCTGCTTTCGGAGGGCTTCGCCGATTCTACTTCGGGGGAAGCCATTATTTTGCACTCACATCTTTATGATCAAGTATGAACTGCCTTAACCGCTCGGCCACCTCCACCTCTATACCTGGAATTTCAAACGTGTGGGTAGCACCACCAGCCGAAAAAACCTGCAAAGAAGCTAAACCAGCTAGGCGCGCAATCGGCCCACGTTTTAATTCAACATGTTGAACGCGAAGTATGGGCTGGCAAGATAACGACCTAAATACCAAGCCTGATTGCAAGCTTAAGTCTTGTTCACGCAGGGCATATTTAATAAGCGGATCGGCAAAAAAATGATAGGTCGTCCATAAACATCCCAGCACACAAATGCCCACAACAATATAAGGAAAGGCGGCGACCAAGGGCTCTGGTAGCGCGAAAAATGACTGATACCGTAGCGCACTAGCCACCATGATAAGCACAAACGCTATGCCAAAAGCCAATGAAATATTAATCACGCGGTAACGCGGAGAAATCGCTTCTAAATTAAGTTGGTGAAGTTGAGGCTTGTCTGATGCAGACGTGTTTTCATTAGCTGTTATAGCGTCTAGCTGAGCGTTGCTAAACGTCTCGTTATCAGTACTCATTGTCATTACGTCTACCCCTTGTAAACTCGCGAAATCAACTTTCAAATAAAAACGGGGCCTAATCAGCCCCGTAATTTGATAAACGAATTAATCGTCTACTCGCTGCTGATTAAGCCAATCCTGCAAGGCTTTCATGTCGTACTGTACCGCCATCTGCAATTCTTCAACCCAATCATGAACGTTTTGCCACCACGTTGGGTGATCGCCTTGTTGAATTTGATTTGCAATACGCTGAACACGAGCAAGCCCTACAGAACCCGCCGCACCTTTAATTTTATGCGCTTGCGAGCAGACTTCAGATTTCTCATCAGCGCTTAGGCTCAACTGCAAAATTTCCATGTATTCAGGCATTTTCTCCTGGAACACTTTCACACTTGCTCGCACCATATCATCGCCTATTGTATCCACTAACATCTGGAGCAAGTCCATATCTAAAATGTTACTTAATATTTTGCTTGGCTCTGGTGGGCGTTCTACCTGACCTTCAACTTCTAATGGTGCAGGCGGCGCATGGAATAATTCGTTGAACACCTCAATCACGCGAGATTTCTTAATGGGCTTGGCAATAATATCGTCCATGCCATTTTGCAAATATTCTTCCCGCTTTTTAATCACGTTCGCAGTAAGTGCCACAATAGGCGTTTGCATTACTAAGTCTTCTTCATGCAGCGTACTGGCCACGTCGAAGCCCGTCATATCTGGCAACTGAATATCTAACAGTATTAAGTCGTATTGGTTCGCGCGGGCTTTATCAATCGCTTCTTGCCCCGTCATGGCCACATCCACCTTTTGCCCCATTTTTTCAAGCAAGGCTTTGGCAACCATCACATTAAGTTCAATATCTTCTACCAGTAGAATGTTCAAGTCAGTAACCTGAAGCTGCGCCACTTGCATAGGCTTTTTCGATATTTCTACCGGAAGCTCTATTTCAAAGCGCGTGCCTTTACCTACCACACTGGTAACCTTGATATTACCCTTCATTAAATCGACCATTTGCTTACAAATAGCCAAACCAATACCGGTGCCTGTTGCAGACTGGTGATCGGGGTGATCAACCTGATAGTACATAGCGAAGATTTTTTCTATCTCTTCTTCAGGTATGCCTACCCCAGTATCTTCAATAACAAAAGTCACGAACGCGACGTCATTTTCTGGTTTAGTGGCTTCAATGGATAAGCTCACATGGCCTTTTTGGGTAAACTTCACTGCGTTAAACAGGATATTCCACAAAATTTGGCGCAGGCGCGTGCCATCGACTTCAACTAATCTCGGAAGAGGCTCTTTAATCGTAGTCTTAAGCTCTAGCTGTTTATCACCCGCTAATAGTCGAATAATACTGCTTAGCTCTTCGGTGAAGTCGCGAAGCGATACAGTCTTTAAACTAAGCTCAACTTTATCTCTATCCAGCTTATCCAAATCGATAATATCGTTAAAGATATTGCCAAGCGTGATAGCACTGGCATAAATAGTACTTACCCAGCTAAATTGCTCTTCGTTTAATTCGGTATCGCGCAGCATTCTACTTAAGCCAACAATACCGTTTAACGGCGTACGTAGTTCGTGGCTAATCGTAGCGATAAAGCGCGTTTTGTCGGTACTGGCTTTCGCTGCTGCATTTTCTGCTTGTTTACGTTCAGTCATGTCTCGACCAAATGATAGCAAGCCTAAACGGTTACCTTCTTTATCGAAGAATGGAACTCGCTTCATTTCGAAGTAGCGACGGCGGCCATCGGCAAAGCGTAGCCATAACTCTTCGGTAATACTGGCGTTAGTTTCTAGTACTTCGTGATCACTGGCGACGATTTGTCGCGCCAAGTCTTCTTCATAAACATCGGTAGGGGTTAAACCAAGCAGTTCCTGCTCTGTTTTACCCGTCATGAGTTCTGCTATACGGTTACAGCCCGCAAAGCGCCCTTCTTCATTACGGTAGTAAATAAGATCTGGCGAGGCATCGATAATCGAGCGCAGCAAGGTAGATAAGCGGCGGGCTTGCGCTTCTTGTTCAGATTTATCCTGAATTTCACGCTCTAAGTCTTTAAATAAGGCTTCACGCTCTTCTTGCGCTAATTTACGCTGCTCAATTTCGTGATTTAATTGGCGGATATTTGTTTGCAGCTCACGGTTAAGAAAAACATCTTCTTCTCGCAAGCGCTCTAGTTGGCTTACCACTTCTTTAAGATTGGTACGTGAATTTTCTAACTGCTTTATAAGTTCGCTAAAAAAGTACAGTACCCAAGGTGCCGAAAGCATGGTGAGTATAACCGCGCTGATAAAGTCATCAGGCTGTACTGCACTGCCCATGCTTACGCGAATTACGTAAGAGCCGCCAAGCGTAAATACCAGCGAAAATACAACGAACAGAATACTTAACTTAAGCGTACCGAAGCGCTGTACAAACTGCGCAAAACGAATAGCCCAAGAATCGTTTGGTGAATCTGAATGCATGAACGACTTATTTTTAGGATTATATTCAGCATATCCTATCAGGCTTTATGCATTACGGAAATGCTGACAGACACCGTATCTACTGAACAATAGAATGTTGTTTATAGGAATTGATTCACCATGGTGTAATTTTTGTACAACTGCAAATGATTCTGGTAGGCTGGATATAAAGAATGAACAACTACATAAAAATACAGAAAACATGCCTTTGACTAGATATTAAATCCTTCAATGTGAATTTTTATTCACTTTTAGCGATTCCAAGTCACTTACTTGAATTTCATTGCCTACCAATAGAACGATATATCGGGTTATAACATTTTTGTTACAAAGATGAATTTAAAAGTTTAACATCATGAAAGTATTGATAATTTTAAACTATATGCTAAATCTTTGCTATACCCTTAATTTTAGCGTTTGATTTTACATATCAATATAGGTATTTTGTACGCCCCGCAAAGCAATAATGCATAAAAATGCGGAACACGACTGGAATCCTCTAATAATAAATAACGACAAGAAAAGGCGCATAGAGCGGTAATAGTGCCAGCTCGACAAAAGACGTCTGAACAATGTTGTGATACGCAATACCTAGGCGCATCTACACGCAACGCACACCTTGCCCCAGTCAAAGGTTGAAGGAGTTAAGAGATGAGTTTATACAACCCCAACGATTCCCGGGATAACTGTGGATTTGGCTTAATCGCCCATACCCACGGAGAAGCTAGCCATACGCTAGTAGAAACTGCTATTCACGGTTTAGACCGTATGCAGCATCGAGGCGGTATTGCCGCTGACGGGAAAACCGGAGACGGCTGTGGTTTATTACTACAGAAACCGGATGCGTTCTTCCATACTATCGCCGCAGAAAATGGCTGGAAACTCAGCAAAAAATACGGCGTTGGCATGATCTTTCTAAGCCAGGACCAGGCCCTTGCGCAAACTGCGCGTGAGGTGTTGAATGAAGAACTTGAAAAAGAAACCCTTAGTGTTGTTGGCTGGCGCGAAGTGCCTGTCGATCGCTCTGTATTGGGTGAACTTGCTCTTACCGGCGTGCCACAAATAGAACAAGTATTTGTGAATGCACCAGCAGGTTGGCGCAAGCGCGATCTTGAACGCCGCCTTTATATGGTGCGTCGACGCGCTGAAAAGCGTCTTGAAAGCGATCCAGATTTTTATGTTGCCTGCCTATCAGGTTTGGTCACTATTTATAAAGGCTTGGTAATGCCGAAAGACTTACCCGCCTTCTATTTAGATTTAGCCGACGAACGTCTGCAAAGTGCTATTTGTGTATTCCACCAGCGCTTTTCAACCAATACGCTTCCACGTTGGCCATTGGCTCAACCGTTCCGCTTCTTGGCCCATAATGGTGAAATTAATACCATTAAAGGTAACCGAGATTGGGCAATGGCACGTGCCTCTAAATTTGCTACGCCGCTTATCCCTGATTTGAAAGAAGCAGCCCCTTTTGTTAATACCGAAGGTTCTGATTCATCGTCACTTGATAACATGCTTGAGCTATTCTTAGCCGGTGGGATGGATTTGTTCCGTGCCATGCGTTTATTAGTGCCACCTGCTTATCAAAATAACAAAACCATGGATGACGACCTACGTGCATTTTACGAGTTTAACTCGATGCATATGGAACCATGGGATGGCCCTGCCGGTATCGTATTAACGAACGGCCGCCACGTGGCATGTAACCTAGACCGAAATGGTCTTCGCCCTGCCCGCTACGTTATCACCAAAAATGGCTTCATTACCCTTGCCTCAGAAGTGGGCATTTGGGATTACGAAGAAGCTGACGTTATTGAAAAAGGCCGCGTAGGCCCAGGTGAAATGCTAGCGGTTGATACCTACACAGGTAAAATCTGGCGTTCCACTGAAATTGATGAAGAATTAAAAGCGCGCCATCCTTATAAAGAGTGGCTCGATAAGCATATTCGTCATTTAACGCCTATTGAAGAGCTAGATGCTTCACTGATTGGAAAGCGCGTTTTTGATGACGACACCATTTCGGTATTCCATAAGCAGTTCAGCTATAGCTATGAAGAAATTCAGCAAGTTATTAAAGTACTTGCGAAAGACGGTCAAGAAGCCGTTGGCTCTATGGGTGATGATACGCCAATGGCGGTTATGTCTTCACGCCAGCGTACCGTTTACGATTACTTCCGTCAGCAGTTTGCACAGGTAACTAACCCGCCTATCGATCCATTACGTGAAAACCACGTAATGTCGCTAGCCACCTGTATTGGCCGCGAGCAAAACGTATTCAGCGAAACCTCAGGTTATGCAGACCGCGTATTGTTTAACTCGCCAATACTGATGTATACCGATTTAAAACAGCTACGTGAATTTAATCCTGATAACTACTATTCAGAAGTGGTTGAACTTCAGTATCAACCGCAAGAGGGCTTGAAGAAAGCCATCGAGCGTATTTGTAACGAAGTAGAACACTTAGTTAAACAAAAGCGTGCGGCGTTCGTGATTTTATCCGATCGCAATATCAGACAAAACCGCTTACCTATTCCAGCTGCTATGGCCGTTGGTGCAGTACAGCGCCGTTTAGTTGATAAATCACTACGATGCGACGCGAACGTAGTAATAGAAACCGCCAGTGCCCGTGACCCACATCACTTTGCCGTACTCATTGGTTTAGGTGCTACAGCGGTTTATCCGTTCTTAGCCTACGAAACCATTGAACAGCTTTGTGAGAAAGGCGAATTAGACATTTCACCTATGCAAGCCACGTTGAACTACCGTAAAGGTATCAACAAGGGCTTGTACAAGATAATGTCGAAAATGGGTATCAGTACCGTGGCGAGCTACCGTAGCTCGAAGCTATTCGAAGCTATCGGTATTAACGATGCGGTAATGGAATTGTGCTTCAGAGGCGTTACCTCGCGCTTACAGGGAGCCGATTTTGACGACTTCCAACAAGATACGGTTAATCTAAACCGCGTTGCTTGGTTAAAACGTAAGCCTGTTGATCACGGTGGTTTGCTTAAGTATGTACACGGCGGCGAATACCATGCGTATAACCCAGATGTAGTCAGCACTCTGCAAAAAGCAGTAATGTCCGGCGAATACAGCGATTACCAGCAGTATGCGAAACTGGTTAACGAGCGCTCTCCTGCGCACATTCGTGACCTGCTAGCGCTCGACCCACAAAGCGAGCCAGTGGATATAAGCGAAGTTGAAGACGCACAGAACTTATTCCCGCGTTTTGATACGGCAGCAATGTCTATAGGCGCGTTAAGTCCTGAAGCGCATGAAGCGTTAGCGATTGCCATGAACCGTTTAGGCGGGCAGTCGAATTCAGGTGAAGGTGGTGAACATCCATCACGCTTTGGTACTGAAAAGAACTCGAAAATTAAGCAGGTTGCTTCTGGTCGCTTTGGGGTAACACCGCATTACTTAGTAAATGCGAATGTTATTCAAATTAAAGTGGCACAGGGCGCGAAGCCTGGTGAAGGTGGTCAGTTACCTGGCGACAAAGTGAATAAGTACATTGCACAGTTACGTTTCTCAGTGCCTGGTGTAACCCTTATTTCGCCTCCACCGCACCACGATATATATTCAATTGAAGATTTAGCCCAGCTTATTTTCGATTTGAAACAGGTGAACCCAACTGCACTTATTTCAGTGAAGTTAGTGTCTGAACCTGGTGTAGGAACTATTGCTACCGGTGTAGCAAAAGCCTATGCAGATCTTATTACGGTATCAGGCTACGATGGCGGTACAGGCGCAAGCCCACTTACGTCGGTTAAATATGCTGGAAGCCCGTTCGAATTAGGTTTATCTGAAACACAGCAAGCGCTCATTGAAAACGGCCTTCGCCATAAAGTACGCGTTCAAACTGACGGCGGCCTTAAAACAGGTTTAGACGTAGTGAAAGCGGGTATTTTAGGTGCTGAAAGCTTCGGTTTTGGTACTGGTCCCATGGTGGCGTTAGGGTGTAAATACTTACGTATTTGTCACTTGAACAACTGTGCAACCGGTGTAGCAACACAAGATCAAAAGCTTCGTGACGACCACTTCATTGGTTTGCCAGACATGGTTATGAACTACTTTAAGTTTATTGCCCAAGAAGTACGTGAAATTATGGCAGCCCTTGGCGTGACCAAGTTTGACGACCTTGTTGGCCGTACTGAGCTATTAAAAGTGATAGACGGTGTGACTGCGAAGCAAAACCGCCTTGATTTAACGCCATTGTTGGTAAGACCGAAAGCAGGTGAACATACCCGTTTATTCTGTTCACAAACCACCAATGAACCCGTTGATAAAGGTGTGCTAAACGCACAAATGCTTAAAGACGCGCAACAAGCGGTTGTTGACGGCGAGTCTCTTGAATTGAAATACCCTGTTCGCAACACCGACCGTTCGGTAGGTGCTTTGTTATCGGGTGAAATTGCTAAGCACCATGGTAACCACGACTTTGAAGATACACCGATTAAAGTGAATCTTACCGGTACTGCCGGCCAAAGTTTTGGCGTATGGAATGCTGGCGGTTTACACATGCACCTTGAAGGTGACGCAAACGATTACGTAGGTAAAGGAATGACTGGCGGTAAGCTTGTTATTCATCCACCAAGAAACATGACTTACAATGCGCATGAAAGTGCCATTATGGGTAATACCTGCTTATACGGTGCAACTGGCGGTAAATTATTTGCTGCAGGCCGTGCCGGTGAGCGTTTTGGTGTACGTAACTCAGGTGCTATTGCGGTAGTTGAAGGTATTGGTGACAACGGTTGTGAATACATGACTGGTGGTATCGTTGCTGTACTTGGCCCTGTAGGCGTGAACTTCGGTGCCGGTATGACAGGTGGTTTTGCGTACCTTATGGACGACAACGACGACCTAGATAACCGTGTAAACCAAGACCTTATTGAGATTATGCCTGTTGACGGTAAAGCGATTTTAGTAGAGCACTTACGTGGTCTTATTAATCAGCATTACGAAGAAACCGGCAGCGACCATTCGTTAGGCTTGCTAACCGATTTCGCGGCAACGCTGAAACGCTTTAAGCTTATTAAGCCGAAGACCAGTGATGTGAAAAACCTATTAGGTCACATCAGTCGTTCAAGCGCAGAATTGCGCATCCAGGCTCAGTAGGAGGAGAAAAGTTTATGGCAAAGAACGTATACCAGTTTGTCGATGTTGAACGTATCGATCCGCCGAAAAAACCGATCATGGTGCGTAAACACGAGTTCGCTGAAATTTATCAGCCGTTAAGTCAGTCACAAACCGAAGGCCAAGCAGATCGCTGCTTGGACTGCGGTAACCCGTATTGTGAATGGAAGTGCCCGGTACACAACTACATTCCTCAATGGTTAGACCTTGCCAATGAAGGTCGTATTATTGAGGCGGCTGAGTTGTCGCACAAAACCAATAGTTTGCCAGAAGTATGTGGCCGCGTTTGTCCTCAAGACAGACTGTGCGAAGGTGCATGTACCCTAAATGACGACTTCGGCGCGGTAACCATTGGTAGTATTGAAAAATACATTACCGATACCGCGTTTAAAATGGGCTGGCGCCCAGATATGTCTGACGTAGTTTGGACAGATAAGAAAGTCGCTATTGTAGGTGCAGGCCCAGCAGGCCTAGCGTGTGCCGATATTCTTGTGCGTAACGGTGTTAAGCCCGTAGTATTCGACAAGTACGAAGAAATTGGTGGCTTGCTAACCTTCGGTATTCCATCGTTTAAGCTTGAAAAAGATGTAATTAAGCTTCGACGCGAAATCTTTACCGACATGGGTGTTGAGTTTGTACTTAACACTGAAATTGGTAAAGACATTGAAATGCAAAAACTGTTAGATGATTACGACGCCGTGTTCTTAGGCATGGGTACGTATAAATCGATGCAAGGCGGCTTTGAAAATGAACATGTACACGGTGTTCACGATGCTCTGCCCTTCCTTATCTCAAATACAAACCGCGTGATGGGTCTTGAAAAAGACGAAACCGACTTTGTTGATATGAAAGGCAAACGCGTAGTGGTTCTTGGTGGTGGTGATACCACCATGGACTGTGTACGTACGTCTATTCGTCAAGAAGCCGACCGCGTTATTTGTGCTTATCGTCGTGACGAAGAAAGCATGCCTGGTTCTCGCCGAGAAGTAGTTAACGCAAAAGAAGAAGGGGTTGAATTTATGTTCAACATTCAACCTTTAGACATTGCTGTTGATAGCGAAGGAAATGCTTGCGGTGTTAAATTCGTAAAAACCGAGATGGGTCCACCAGATATTAACGGGCGTCGTCGCCCAGTTGAAATTGAAGGTTCTGAGCACGTAGTTGAAGCTGATGCAATTATTATCGCGTTTGGTTTCCAACCTAGTCCTGCCCCTTGGTTTGCTGAGTTCGGCATTATGCTAGATGAAAAAGGCCGCGTACGCGCTCCTGCTGCTGGTAAGTTTGCTTTCCAAACATCGCACCCTAAAATCTTTGCGGGCGGTGATATGGTACGTGGTAGTGACCTTGTGGTTACCGCTATCGACGAAGGCAGAAAAGCCGCTGACGGTATCATGGATTACATTGGCGTTTAATAACCACGTGTAAAACAGCACGTTAACCGTACCTCGTTGTATGTAATCTATTTAAAAGCTCGCTTAGGCGAGCTTTTTTGTGGCCAGTATATCTAAAGCTGTAAAGAAATCCGCTCAGGGAACCTTCTTCTACAACATACTTTGTAACAACCTTCCGCTAGCTTTCTACAAGCACCCATGTACAATATATTTAACATTGAGTTAAATTTAACGTACACAAAGTAAAATTTAACCACCATTACTAGGGCATGGAGAAAGATAATGATTTCGTTCAGAGAGAAAAGTTTGTGGGTGTCTTTTTTAGTATCTGCGGTGATCGCCTCTATTTATGGAGATAGCGTATATACACTTATGTTTTTGCAACCAAATACTAGCCTAGATGTCACCACCGCCCTCATCATGCGAATTACTATTGCCTTCATTATCTTAGAGGTAGCGTTACATGTTGCGTTAGCCATGAGCCAGCAAGAAGATGCCAATACCCCTGAAGATGAACGAGAGCGTTATCATCGACTTACCGCGAATAATGCGGGTTATTGGGTACTGTCAGTAGGTATTGTGAGCTGCGTGATACAACAAATGATCAACAGTAACATCGATTTTGACGCGCAAAATAGCTACACCAATTATGCTCTTGCGCCTATTGAGCTAAAGTTAGTCCTTATTTTTTGGTTATCGGAGGTAACCCGCTTTGGTACTGAGATTTACTATTGCCGGAAAGAAAGTTAATGGCTGAACATTATTCAATAACTAACAATATAAGAACCTTGCGCTTTCTTGTCGATGAAATGACGCAGCAGGAACTCGCGTCAAAAGTGGGTGTTACACGCCAAACCATTATGGCGATTGAGAAAGGAAAATACTCACCATCTCTTGAAGTGGCGTTCAAAATTGCCTTGGTATTTGATAAGCCATTTAATGAGGTGTTTCAGTATTCGAAAGTGAAGGAGTGATGGGATTGAGAACCCGGTTCTCAAATTATTTTCACCTTATACCCATCACGTTATGAACATACCTTGTGCAACTATTTACCTATTGCTCTTATATAGTTAGCCCATTATTATCGATACAAAGAGTGATTAATGGTTAACAAGAATAATGACAAGTGGTTTACGTAAAAGCATTAATATAGTTTTACTTAGCGGGCTAGCAATGGCGAGCCACGCGTTTGCCGATACGGTGTCCACCGACAGTTCATTAGATGAACCTGTTGTTCGGTCTTGCCCTGCCTCCTTTTTTGACGTCTCGCTAATGGCTAATGCTCGCCAGTGTCAGCAATTCGACGATAGCTTGCCTGCGAGTTTGGTCTATTTTACTAAGCACGCGCCTAAAGAGGTTATCGCCTTCTATCAAAATGCCTATCCGCAATTTGTCAGAAAACCTGCGGTCAACCAACGCACCATGCTTGCAGCAACAGATGATTCGGTTCGTATTGTGGTCTCCCCGGATAATGTGGGCACGCAAGTTGATGTACTCATCATTAGTAAGCCATAACCTTCCATAAATTTTATTTCCGACTAGTTACTCTCCTCGTTCAATGTGGCACTGCCTTTGCAATTTCAGTAAAGAACCACAGTGGTGTCAAAAAAAGCGTCATTTAAATGACGCGCATTACACGTTGATATGCGAGGAATATGATGGAACTGGCAATTATTTTAATGATGTTACTTATCGTGGTGGCATTAGGCGCCATAAAATTATCAGATGGTGGCGTAGCGTTTCCTTTTCGCCGAAAGCCACAGCTTTTCACTCCTGTAGAACACTCTTTTTTAAACCTTATTGAACAAGCAATGGGGCGAGAGTTTCGTATCATTTGCCGTGTACGCTTAAGCGACATAGTGTCAGTAAGGCAATCGGCCAACAAGAAAACGGCCAGCCAAGCTATTTCTAGAGCCTCTTCGCGCCAACTTGATTTTATCTTGGTCGACAAACAGGACATGAGCCCCATATTAGCTATCGACCTTGTGCATAACCAAGGGAAAGAGGGTTACAAAACTCAGCGTGATTGGTTTGTTTCTGGCGCATTAGATGCTGCCGGTGTTCCTCATGCGCGAATTAAGGTTAAGTCGGGTTATACTGTAGACGATATTCGTGAATGCCTTGAAAATAAGCTTATTCCTTATAGAAGAATTCAACAAAAAATGTCGCAGCTTCCTACGCACAACCCTGAACCGACCAAGCGCCCTACTCGCCCAGTAAGGTCTAGCCGCGCGGCAGCTGCGTAAAATATTACTGTTTCCCCCTAGCCTTTGTTGCGCTCCATTATTGCTGTAATAGCAGGTGACAAAGGCTTTTTCCTGTCAGTTTTCCTCATTTCCTTATACAATTCATTACCATATCTATAGCAATTTTTGCTTTCCCCCATATTTGACTAAGTCGTTAATGACGTGAAAGAGACTGACATGAAAGAGACTGGCATGAAAAAAATTGGCATTCTAGGCGCAATGGACGAAGAAGTTGCGTTACTTAAAGCTTCACTTTCAAACCTAAAAGAAACCACATGGAAACACTTAACCTTTTATGAAGGCACCCTTAATAATGTTGAGGTTGTGTTGGTAAAATGCGGCATAGGAAAAGTTGCAGCGGCACTTGCCACTACGGTACTTATTGAACAATACGCGCCAGATGCTGTAGTAAACACAGGTTCAGCTGGCGGCTTTGATAAAAGCTTAAACATTGGTGACTTGGTGATTGCCACCCACGTTATCCATCACGACGTGGATTTAACCCATTTCGGTTACAAACTTGGCCAATGTGCTGGCATGCCTGAAGACTACCGTTGTGACAATACGCTAATTGAAGCTGCCAAAACGGCGAGGGGCGAGTTAGAAAACATCCAATCTACCAGTGGCCTTATTTGTACTGGCGATTCGTTTATCGGTACCGATGAAGCTGTGGAAGCGTTACGTGAAAGTTTCCCTGATATGAAAGCGGTTGAAATGGAAGGTGCTGCGATAGCCCAAACCTGTCACATGCTTGATGTTCCGTTTCTTGTCATACGTTCGCTGTCGGATATCGCAGGCAAGACATCAACGGTCAGTTTTAAAGAATATTTAGATACTGCTGCAAAACATTCAGCGCAGCTTGTTATGGCTATGACCAAAGCGTTGGCGTAACGGTAAATGGAAGCATTGCTGACCCAATCAGCATATCAGTCGGTGCTGGTATTATGGTTGGCAGTTGTTTTAGATGCCGTTTGGCGGTGGCCGCTTAGCAGCCACCCGCTTACCCTTATGCGTTATCTGGTTAGGCAGATGGGGTTTAAAGTTCTCCCCTCTCTAAGCTACTCCCGTTCTCAACATTATATCTCCGGTTCATTGGCGGCCATTGTTTTATTGGCGCCCTTAATCGTTTGCCTTGCCATACTCATATACATGGCCCAATACCCTGCTTTTTTCGAAGCCGTGATCATGGTCGCCTTGCTTGACTTTGCCTATCAGCGTCATCAATTCAGTCAGATTTTAAAAACGGTAGGTAAAAATAAAAAAGTACTTACCAGAGAAACGGTAGACACCATAGTCGCCCGTGAATGCACCCAATTAACCGATGTAGGTATTGCGAAAGCGGCTATTGAATCGCTATGGCTTAAGTTTTTATATCTATATTGCGGCGTTATTTTTTACTTTATGTTGGCTGGCCCGATTGGAGCGCTCACCTACCGTCTGTTATTGCTCACCTCATGGCAATGGCACTATCGAAATCCTAAAATGGTGCATTTTGCAAAACCGGTGAGAAAGCTTGTTTCTTTGTTAGTAGTTCCCCCTGCACTACTCGGGTGTGTCGCAGTGCTACTTTTCACTCATCCTGTAAAAGGCATTCGAGCGGTAAAACGAAGTAAAGCACGAGATAAAACCTCCCTGTTGCTCGCGCTATTTGGTGGAATACAAAACTTTCAATTAGGCGGCCCTGCATTTTATCATGGTCGGAAGTACCGCTACCCTCGCGTGGGTGGTGCCGAGCAAGTAAAGTATTCAGATATGATACGCAGCAAACGCACTATAGTCGGTGCCATGGCTGTAGTTACCGCCATCGCGAGTGTCTTTTTGTTATTAGTCGCAGTACAAACACAAACCCTAAGCGAGGTCTTCTAACGTGAAAAGCGTATTTCACAAGCTGCGCACGCAAATTGCGTTAATAACTACTACATTACTACTCGTACTAGCCCCTCATTGTGCTTCAGCTAATGAGTCAGCTCCGCGTATTATTACGCTTGCACCTCATTTAACCGAGTGGGTTTATAGCCTTGGTTTAGAAGCGCACTTAATTGGCGTTAGCGACTACAGTAACTTTCCTAAAGAAGCACAGCTATTACCTAAAGTAGCCGACTATCAAGGTGCAGATTTAACACAAATAATGGCGCTACAACCTACCCTTATATTAGCGTGGGAAGGGGGTAATAAGCCGCAAGATTTACACCGTTTAGAAAGCTTAGGTTATAAGGTGTTTCGAGCCAAAATCACCGAAGTTGAAGACATTGCCAGTGAGTTGAAGCGTTTAGGTAAAGCAACTAACACAGAAGAAAAAGCCAATCCGCTCACCAGTGAGTTTTTACACCATTTAGCAGCATTAAGAGCCGAGTATGCCACGCCTTCAAATAACAAGGTGTTTTATTATTCTTGGACATCGCCGCTAATGACCATAGGTGACAATGCGTGGCCGAACAAACTGCTTAACGTATGTGGTGCGCAAACCCTATTTGCCGACAGCCCAGTCGATTACCCCCAAGTATCAGTACAAGAAGTACTATCTAGACAGCCTTTTGCTTTGGTGGCCGCAAGCAATCAGCCTACGTCCGATCTTGAACAGTTTTGGCGTGCCCACCGCCGCTTTTTGTCAGCCCCCTTAATTGTGGTCAATCCAGACATTACCAGCAGGTTCTCACTGCGGTTAATTAATGAACTAAAAATACTGTGTAAGGGTATTAACTAGCAATTCCACAAGGTATAATATCCTCGTTTTTTTCTGAAGGTTATTCATGCGAATCGTTTTAGTCTTGTTTCTCGTCGTTGTTGCCGTCACGCTATTTGTGTCAATGCAATGCACAGCGAAAGCAACCTCTCAAGTATCGGTTGCGGCTTCCCCGTACCTTATTGAGCGGGTGAAAAACAATGACTGGATGCTTATCGACGTGCGTGCTCCAAGCGACTTTGCTGATGGACACATTCCAGGCGCCATCAATATGCCTCATGAAAATATTAACGATTATCTTACCGAGCTAGAAGGCCATAAAGACAAGCCTATTATTATTTATTGTCAATCTGGTACTCAGGCTAAACTTGCTATGAAGTTTCTAAAAGACTTAGACTTTTCTGAAGTCATGCATTTAGAAGGCGATATGCTGGGCTGGAATGCCTCCCAAATGCCAATCGACAGAATGTAGCTTTCCGTAGTTATAGCCTTTGCAGATATAGCTTTTGCAAACATGGCTCCTGTAAATCTAGCTATCAGCAACTACGTTTCGCTTTTAACTGCACGCTACGCCCCAAACTTTGCCCTACACCACTGTTCACTACCACACGACAATAACCCTACGTTTTTGATACACTGACACGCATTCACTAAGGTGACAGACAATTCATGAAAATAGACCTCGCAACACCCGCTATGCTTTTTCCAGCAATCTCATTGCTGTTACTGGCCTATACAAACCGGTTTTTAACCCTTGCTACGCTTATTCGTAACTTTTCAAAAGAAGAGCGTGATGACAATACCCTAGCCCAAATCAAGAATTTGAGGCTTCGTATTCAGCTTATTAAGCGGATGCAAATTGCGGGAGTTGGCAGCTTCTTTTTGTGTGTCGTATCTATGCTGGCTATTTACCTAACCTACCAACAAGTGGGGAATTGGATATTCGCATTAAGCTTAGTGTCTCTTCTGTATTCACTTTGGATGTCGGTAAAAGAAATACTTATTTCTGTAGAAGCATTAGATTTTCACCTTGATGGTATGAAAGAGCAACATGACAGTACCAAATCTAAATAGCGTTACGTACCTAGCCCTAGCACCCGAACATTTTGATGATGTTATACGCTTAGGCAACCAGGTTCAGGGTGAAAATTACCTGATGCCTGACACGTTAAAAACCATGTACGACAAAAGCTGGCACAACAATATTAATGCTAGCTTAGTAAGTTATTGCGGTGATGACATTGTTGGCTTTCGTATTACCTACGCTCATTCACAGTGGCAGTGTGATAAATGGTGCAGCCCTGAATTATGGCCGGTAGCACCTGACAAGGTATGCTATTTCAAATGCAATACAGTATCGCCCGCCATGCAAGGAGCTGGCATTGGAAGTACCTTATTAGCCAAGTCGGTGAGCGCGGCCAAAGCGCAAGGCGCTGAAGCAGGCCTTGCTCATATTTGGCTTTCAAGCCCAGGTAATAGTGCGTTTAAATACTTTAGCAAAAACGGGGGTGAACTTATTAAAAAGCACCCAAACAAATGGCGCTATGAGTCAATCCACGAAGGTTACGACTGCCCTGTGTGCCCTGAAACCTGCGAATGTGAAGGCGCAGAAATGTTACTCCGGTTTTCCTAAAACCTACTGACATTAAAAAGCCCCGATAAATCGGGGCTTTTTGGTATTTGCGTTAACACCTAAATGCTAAGGCCTAAGCGCTAATATCAAACTAAGCTAACGTAATTCTCGCGAATTTACGTTTACCCACTTGATAGACATTTTCGCCAGCTTCGGTAAGTACAAGACGAGTATCTTCTACTTTATCGCCATTAATTTTCACAGCGCCTTGCTTAATCATACGCATAGCGTCAGACGTTGAACCCACTAACTTGGTTTCTTTTAATAAGTTACCAATAGCAATGCCATCATCGCCAAGTGCAATTTCAAACTCTGGCATTTCATCAGGAATCGCATTTTTCTGGAAGCGCTGAATGAAGTCTTGATGTGCACCTTCTGCTGCGGCATCGTCGTGGAAACGAGCGATGATTTCTTTTGCTAGCAATATTTTAATATCACGCGGGTTTTCACCGTTTTCAACGCGTTGCTTAAGTTCAGCAATTTCTTCAAGCGGGCGGAAGCTTAGTAGGTCGTAATAACGCCACATCAAGTCATCTGAAATCGACATCACTTTACCAAACATCTCGTTTGGTGCATCAGTAATACCGATATAGTTGTTTAATGACTTAGACATTTTTTGAACGCCATCTAGGCCTTCAAGTAACGGCACCATCACAATAGATTGCGGCTTAATACTCTGCTCTTTTTGAAGCTCACGGCCCATTAGCAAGTTAAAGCGTTGGTCGGTACCACCTAACTCAACATCAGATTTAAGCGCAACTGAGTCCCAACCTTGCACAAGTGGATACAAAAATTCGTGTATCGCAATAGGCTGACCATTGTTGTAACGCTTTTTAAAATCATCACGCTCAAGCATACGTGCAACGGTTTGGCTGGCGGCTAGTTTAATCATGCCTGCAGCGCCTAACTGATCCATCCACTCTGAGTTAAAGCGAATTTGAGTCAGTTCAGGATCAAGAATTTTGAACACTTGTTCTTGATACGTTTGCGCATTTTCTAATACCTGTTCTTTACTTAAGGGCTTGCGTGTCACATTTTTCCCTGTAGGATCGCCAATCAGGCCAGTAAAATCCCCAATAAGAAAAACAACGGTATGGCCTAACTGCTGAAAGGTTCGCAGTTTATTGATCAAAACAGTGTGACCAAGATGAAGATCAGGCGCAGTAGGATCAAAACCCGCTTTTATGGTTAGGGTTTTGCCGGATTTTAATTTCTCAATTAAATCCTCTTCGGGGAGTATTTCATCCGTTCCCCGTTTAATTTCAGCTAGCGCTGTTTGCCAGTCTTTCATCGGTTATTTCACACTCTTGATGTTGTAGAATCTATTTTGAGCGGCATTTTACGCGGACATTGGAACCATTAAAAGGTTTCTGCGTCAAAAAGCGGATGACTTGTCGTCACGTTCGTTATTGAACGCAATGGTTGAGGTGTGTTTATTGCCTTGCTATTACTTTAGTGAAGAGCGATAACTCGCATGTGTCTGTGGGGAAGAAGCTGTAACAAACCCTCCATCGCATGGATGCGATGGCGGAGCGCCCATGGATGGGTTTACAGCGTGTTTGTGGAAGCTTCTTCCCCGCGGGCGCAAAAGCGAGTTATCGCTCTCGACCTGCTCAGTCCAACTCAATAAGCAGGAGTTGGACTGCCATTGCGTTCAATAATTAACTTTTGCGCTAAAAAACAATGAGAAAAGTTGCATTTTTGAGCAACTTATGTGACAAGTACATTGCACATAAAATTCTCAAGTAGGTAGTATTATGAGAATCAAACTAGACGCCCTAAAGGCGCTAAACATATTTAAACAATTGCCAAAGCAACACCGAACAGGATTAGCTATTGCTAGTATGTTCTTAGGTGGGCTTATTCTTTTGCCGTCAGACACGGTAGAAGCGAGTCGTCATCAAGATGCTTTGGTACTTGATACCGGTATTCGTTACCCTCTCGATTTGAACATTATGCCGTCAACCGACGTCTTTTCAATCGAAGAAGAGTCGAACTGGCAAACCTATAAAGTTCGCAGCGGCGATACCCTAGCAAAGCTATTTAAGCGTGCGGGTTTTACCTCTCGTGACGTTTACAATGTTACTCAAGCTGGTGACCTTGCTAAAACACTGGTTACCTTGTTACCTGGTGATGAGCTTTCGTTCAAAATTAATAACGACGGTACGTTTGGTGAGCTTAAATATAAGCTTTCTTCTACCGAAACTTTATTTATTCGCCCCGACCCCACCAGTGAAGATAATAGCTTAACAGCCGATCTTGAAAAGCGTGACGTTGATATTCGCTATAATTTTGCACAAGGTGAAATTCATTCAAGCTTTTGGAATGCTGGGGCAACGGCCGGATTAACCAGCAATCAAATTATGAACCTTGCGGGTATTTTTGGCTGGGATATCGATTTTGCGACAGAAATTCGTTCAGGCGATACCTTTAACGTGGTGTTTGAAGAACAATACATCGATGGTGAGTTTGTGGGCTATGGCGACATAGTCGCCGCAGAGTTTACCAACCAAGGTGAAGACTTTAGCGCTATCTTGCATGAAGACGGCACTTACTACACGCCTGAGGGCAGAAGCATGCGTAAGAGCTTCTTACGTGCACCTATTAACTTTAGGTACGTGAGCTCTAACTTCTCCAAAGCACGTTTTCACCCTGTGCAAAAACGCTGGAAAGCACACCGTGGTACCGATTATGTTGCTGCCGTTGGTACGCCAGTTATGGCGGCGGGCGATGGTAAAGTCATTAAGTCAGCGTACGACAAGTACAATGGTCACCATGTATTTGTGCAACACGGTGAAAAATATACCACTAAGTATCTGCACTTTAAAAAACGTGCAGTGAAAGTAGGCGACACGGTAAAACAGGGTCAAACTATTGGTTATTTAGGTAGCACAGGCTTGGCGTCTGGCCCGCATGTTCACTATGAATTCTTGGTAGACGGTGTACACCGAAACCCTCGTACCGTATCACTGCCAAAAGCATTACCTATTGCCGCTGAAGAGCGTGAAGCATTCATGGACATTGCTCATGTACGTCAGCAGCAGCTTAATAACAACAAACGCATTATGCTTGCAATGAAATAGCCGACTTATGGCAAAGTATATTGGCCTTATGTCAGGGACTAGCATGGACGGCGTTGACGCCGTCCTTTGCGATATCACTGCAGATAAGTGCCAAACCTTACACGCCGTATCTATTTCCTACCCTGCTAATCTACTTTCTTTACTTCATTCACTTTGCACCCCCTCTACTAACGAGCTCAATGCGATGGCAACCGCCGATAGGTTGGTAGCAGAAAGCTTTGCACAAGCCGTAAGCGTGTTGCTATCAGAGACTCAGCTTTCATCAAGCGATATCACCGCAATTGGCTCTCATGGACAAACCATTAGGCACTTCCCGCAGGGAGTTGAGCTTCACAACGACGTTGAGCAAAAAGGTTTTACGTGTCAGATTGGCGACACAAATACACTTGCCGTACTCACAAATATTGATGTTGTTGCTGACTTTAGGCGCAAAGATATTGCCCTAGGCGGCCAAGGTGCGCCCTTAGTTCCAGCCTACCATAATGCTATCTTCGCGCACGATACCCAGCCAAGAGTGTTGGTTAACATTGGCGGTATTGCGAACATTTCAGTATTAGCAGCAAAACAAAATACTATTGCTCCTCTTGGCTATGATACTGGCCCAGGCAATACCCTAATGGATGCGTGGGTTAAGCTGCATTTGAATAAGCCCTATGATGACAAGGGGCAATGGGCTAATACCGGTGTAGTAAGTGATGACTTATTAACAAAGTTACTTTCCGATAGCTATTTTCATCAAACCGCACCGAAGAGCACTGGTAGAGAATATTTCAATATAGCATGGTTAACGTCTTATCTTGATACGCTCGCCAGTTCACAAGCCAGCACACTTCCCCCTCAAGATGTGCAAGCGACGCTACTAGCGCTAACAGCAACGAGTATTGCTGATGAAATTAACAAGCAAAAAATGCCCAAAGGCGCACAAGTCATCGTTTGTGGGGGTGGAGCCTTTAACCCTATGCTGATGCAACGCATAGCCAACTTACTGCCAAGTTATCAAGTGAGTGACAGCCACAGTATCAATATTCACCCCCAACACGTTGAAGGGGCTGCATTCGCGTGGCTAGCTTTTGCACACAACAATAATATTCCAGGCAACGTACCTGCTGTTACCGGCGCTTCGCGAGAGGCTGTATTGGGTATTTTTTGCCCTGCAAACTAAATGTAAGTGGGAATTTCAGTTGTGATAATAACCAGCGCGCCTCATTACAGCTTCAGATTGGTGTTGCGCTGTTTTTAATGCCTCTTGAATAGTAACTTGCTGCTTCACTGCTAAATTTATCTGAACTCCCACAAGGTAACCGAGCGCCGTAAATTCTGGGATTGGAACAAACTGGCTTCCAGTCGTGGGGACATTAATATTATCAAGCTCAGTTGCTAGCAGTGCGTTGTATTCATAGCTAGCATAAGGAATAGCGTTTATATAGCTGTCACTGTAGGTTGAATGACGAGTGCCAGCTGGCGCTGCGTAATAACCATACTTACCTTTAACCGAAGTAATAAACGCTTTAGAAGTTAACCAATAAGCTAATTGCTGTGCTATTTCTTTATTGTGAGCTAAATGAGGTATCGCGAAATTCCACGACCAAAACCATTGTGCCCCTTTTGGTGTTGTTCCTATTGGCGCATAAGTCACACCGACATTCTCCGAAACCTTCGAAGAAGAAGGATCTAAGATGTAGCCACCTAAAGATGATGCATCAACAAAGAATGCTAATTTTCCGTCAGCAAAGAGTTGCTGGTTATCTTTCCACCCTAAATCGTATTCACCTGGCGGACCGTTGTTTACCGCGATTGAAACATAGTCCTTGATTGCTCGCTCCCACGACCTAGAAGTAAGCAGCGGCTTCATATCTTCATCAAACCAGCTTCCACCGTACGTATTTACCATGGTGCCAATTAATGCCATATTTTGCCCCCAACCTACTTTTGTGCGCAGTCCTACACCATACAGCTGCGATTTGGGATCTTGAATTTCCATAGCAATGGCGCTTAGGTTTCTATAAGTCATCTGCTTGGGCAAACTAATATCAGCGTTCTGCAACAGATCTTTTCGGTAGAAGGTTAGCGTTGTTTCTCCTACAAACGGTAAACCATAGACCTCACCTTCGTATGTATTTGAATGCTTTGCGATGGGTATAATATCTTTCATATCGTAGTTCGAGGGCGGCTCGGGAAAAGGTAACAACCAACCATTTCTGGCCCAAATAGGCACCTCGAAATTACCTAGCATTACTAAGTCAAACTGTGTTTCGTTAACTGCAAAATCTCCCTGTATGTGCTTTCTGAGTATACTCTCCTCCATGACACGCCACTGAATATCTTGCTCTGAAAAAGGCGTGCCGCTGTCATTCAAGTATTTAATAGCGGTTTCAATACCATTAATATTAGGCGCACCAACTATTAATTTTCTCTCTGTAACGACATTTTCCGGCTCGATGAAAATACCGTATCGCTTTAATATTGTATCGATGGTTCCATCAGTTTCTAGAGATGCCAATGCTTGATTGAAATGCGCCATAATTTGGGGGGCATCGGGCAAGTTTTTCGATATCCCTAAGAAATGAGGATTGCTTTTTCTAAGCGATTTAATGAATTTAAATTTCTGTGATAAGTGGGGACGATGATTAGTTATTGTTTGTTTTGCGCCGTACTCATCTATATAAATAAAGTCAACTCGCCCCCTATCTAACATATCTAACAATGTCGGTAATGATTTGGCTAAGAGTACATCGATATTTTCAGCCTCACGAAGACTCAACGGCAACTGTGCACCGCGTAAAACCCCAAGACGGGAAAGGCCTAAGTTGTTGAATTGTGATATCGAATCGCCTAATTCGGTGTTTAATAAGCTATGAATGTTTCGACTATTATGGACAAGATAGTTGATGCTCCCACCACGGATAGCATCGGAATATATCATCCCCTCAACACGTACTGTGCTATCGCGAAGTGGAAAAACACCTTCAACTTTTCCGCCGTCGGCGAGATATATCGCTCTAGCATGTGGAAAGAATTCAATTTTGGGGATGTAGCCCATTTTTTCAAATGCAAGGTGAATGACCTCGTTTACGTACCCTTGTTTAGGGTCGTGCGCGCTACTGAATGGACTCGCTTCTGAGGTGGCTAAAGTAATTGTGTTTCGTTGCTCGGCGTAAACACCAAGTGAAAACGTATAGCTTCCAAATAGAATCAAAAATACCGAAAAATGGCTGATGATATTTGAGTTAATAGAGCCAGACCAATTATTCATAATCCCAATAGTAGTTGAAAACCATTAAGTTAGTATTGGCATGAACGACAGAAATTACCAGTTAATCTAGTTTTCTGCGCAACTCGAATTTTATGTAATTGGCTTTTTGATATTGAGGCAGCAATCTTATCTACTAGTGTTTTCAGTCCACCCAACGTTACCTGCAACTATTAGATCCTTGCTTCTTGTGCCAATCTACTTGGCCGTTCATCTCACATAAAAAAATGCCAGCAAAGGCTGGCATTTTTTTAAATCATGATGAGCATCACTACAGTAAAGTAAGTATTACTTCGCCATGTTTGTCTTCAAAGTGTTGGTCTTCAAATCGTCAATGGATACTTTCTGAGGACTTTTAACTGCTTTAATGTCAAACAGTCCATAGCCAGCCACAAATATAAAGCATACTGCAGGAACAATATAAGAAATAACGATACCTGCTGAGTCGATAATTGCAGCTTGGAAGAGTGGCATAATTGCACCACCTAAAATAGCCATTACCAAACCCGCCGCGCCAAGTTTAGTATCTTTCCCTAGCCCTTGTAACGCAATGCCGTAGATAGTAGGAAACATTAGCGATAAACATGCAGATATTGAAATTAGTGCCACCACACCGACTATATTTGGCGATTGTGTCATAACAAAACACAAACCTGCTGCCACCAGTGACATCACCATAAGCAGTCGTGCTGGGTAGAGATACTGCATTACCCACGTCATCACAAAACGTGAAATAAGAAACACTATCATGCTGTATTGAAGTACATCGCCGCCTTGTACCTCATCCCCCCCAATCGCTTTCATGACGTATTGGATAGTAAAAGTCCACACACAAGTTTGCGCGCCCACGTTGAAGAACTGAGCCATTACACCAAAACGATAATGTTTGTTCGCCACTAGGCGCTTCAATGATGCTGCGATATCGATATCGTCAGCTTTAGACGCAGTGGCTTCATCCACAGGGGTTTTAATCAAAGCTACGGCAACCCAAACCAAAAGAAGTACACACGCCATAGCAACGTAGGGGATCATCACTGCATCCAGTTCAGCACCTATAACAGATTTTAGCTCAGTCATAGACATAGCACTTCGCTCTTCAGCTGACGCCTGATTCAGATTAGGTAGTATGAGCGTAGCGGCTAAGAATACGCCAAAGTTTGTCCCTACAGGGTTGAATGCCTGTGCTAGGTTCAATCTTCTGGTGGCGCTTTGCTCGTTGCCCATCGCCATGACATAAGGATTAGCGGACGTTTCCAAAATAGACAACCCACCGGCCATCACAAACAAGGCCATCAGAAAAAAGCCATAAGTCATTGTCTGACTTGCTGGGTAAAATAGAAAGGCACCGGCTGCAGCACATCCTAGCCCTACTAGCACACCCGTTTTATAAGAGTATCGCTTATTAATAAAGGCTGCGGGTATCGCTAAACAGAAATAAGCACCATAGTAAGCGAACTGAACTAAGGCCGATTGTAGTGACGACATAGTAAATATTTTACTAAAGACTTTCACTAGTGGATCTGTCATGTTGGCGGCAACACCCCATGCAGCAAAACACACCGTCAATAGAATAAACGGCAATAGCATATCTCTGGAAACTATAGGCGTTTTAGTTTGCATCACCCCAACCTCATCTTGTAAACAATTTGTTGAGTAATTTAAACAACAAAAAATGTTCATGTCAATAAATCAACAAGACTTATTTAATATCTAGCCAGACTAAAAAAATCACAACAAATTCACATCAATGCGATCACTTCAATTATCCATACCATTCCAAATCTTATCAATTCTTCATAATAAACAAGGTTTAAACTGCATTCAGACCTGTAAAGTGTGCTACAAAAGTCTATACAAATTGTATGTTCGCACTAACAAAACATCATACTGCCTCACTTCAACCATTAACACTCTTGTAAAATAAAAATAAATAAACATGGTTGATTTATTACCTTAACTGCATTAAATTGCGTTTGCCATACGAAAACTGTTAAGCGGATGTAACTTAAGATCACTTGGTTCTAGGCGTTGGAAACAAATAGAAACATCGTGATGAGCACAAAGATAAGTGCAAGTTATAAGCACGTTCAATCAACTCTAAGGGTAGGATATGAAGCATACCTTTCATTGGTTAAAGCAAAAAACTTCGGCTTTAAAGCCACTTACACTTACTTCCTGCTATTTTTTAGTCAGTTTTTCTTATCCTGCATTTTCTGCTCAAGATACATCGGAATATATAGAATGGCTCGCTAGCTACACGGGAGAAGCCGCTGCTAATGTTGATGGGGGTAAGCGTGAAGGGAGTGCTTATGCTGGTCAATTATTTTTGGGCGCAGAAATAGACTTAGAAAAATTTGCAGGTTGGGAAGATACTAAAGTCCATGTGGCATTTACTAATCGTCACGGACAAAACCTAGCGGCTACACATATTGGAGGCAGTACGTCTGTTCAAGAAATCTATGGCGGCCAAAACTCCCGTTTAGCCAGGCTTACCGTAGAGAAAAGTTTTTTTGACGACCAGCTACAAGTAGAAGTTGGCAGAACCGTGGCAAACATCAGCTTTCTTGGTTCAGAGCTATGCCAGTACTTTCAAACGAATTCTGCCTGCGGTAACCCCACCTTTGTATTTAAAACCAGTAACTTTACATGGTGGCCTGTTTCAAGCTGGGGAGGTCACGCAAAGTACTGGCTATCACCTGAAATCTATTTTCATACTGGTGTGTATGAAGAGAACACTCCTCACCAAGATTTGAGTGATCATGGCTTTGATTGGTCAACAGATGAATCTACTGGCGTAGTCGTACCTGTGACATTGGGCTATCAAACTACATGGGAAAATGACGACTACCCAAAACGCTATGAAATTGGCGGTTGGTATGATGGCGCGGACTATACCGATCCTGCTAAAGATGAGAATGGTAATTTTGCTGCTGTCACCGGTAATGACTATGCAACACAAAATGGGCGCTCTGGTATTTTCGCCCGATTCGAGCAAACCATTTTACGTCCAAATTTAAATTCTAAACGCAGCGTTACGATTTTTGGTGCCTTGTTGACGGGTACATCTGGTGAGCTAATAGAAGATGAGTACGTTAAAGCTGGCTTTGTTAAACGTGGTACCTTCGAAGGAAGAGACAAAGACACAATTGGTTTTGTCTTCACGCAACAATTTTATAGTGAGGATGCTATTGAAGACCAACGCGTATTGCGCGAAATAAATGGCGGTTCAGGTCGCCCTGCAAGCAGCCAAATCATGATGGAGTTAAGCTACGGTGTCCATATTAACGACAATATTCGGATTCAGCCCAACGTACATTATATTATCAATCCAGACCAGTTTAGCGAGCGTGACCGACTTCAAGCGTTAGATGACGTGTGGGTGGTGGGCGTACGATTTGACGTGAACCTTGCAGGGTTACTACTGCGCTAGTTAAAGCAAACTCCCCTCTCATTTCCACCGCACAGGTCGTCATTTTGATGGCCTTTTTTCTTTTTAGTTTAAGCACATTTTCATCAGTTAACGCCTCTTTCGGATTACGCTATTAACATCTGCATTACCAACTTCGCAGCGTTCCCCCTCGCCTCTCTTGCACTCGTTTTGCTATTTATTAGTACCAATCGGCATATCCTTTCATCTTGAATCAATCCAAGTCGCATCCATTTCTGTAATCACTTACACACAGTTTTAAAAGGAACGACAAATGTCAGAGTTATCTCTGTTTAAACCACTAGAATGGGCAGGAAATACGCTACAAAACCGCATGGTATTAGCACCTATGACACGCGGCCGTGCAGGTAGCGACCGCATACCAAACAAAATCATGGGCGATCAATACGTACAGCGCGCCGATGCTGGCCTTATTATCACCGAAGCAACGGCCATATCAGAAGAAGGTATTGGCTGGGTAGACACGCCCGGAATCTACACCGAAGAAATGGTGGAAGGATGGCGCTCTATTAATGAAAGAGTGCATGAAGCTGGCGGCAAAATTATCCTTCAGTTATGGCATACCGGTCGTGCGTCTCATAGTGACTTTCATAACGGCGACCTGCCTTTTTCTGCATCTGCTATTGCCATCGAAGGCGATGAAATTCACACGCCAAAAGGTAAAAAGCCTTACGAAGTGCCAAGAGCAATGACACAAGATGACATTCGTAGAACGGTTGCTGATTTCAAACATGCGGCTGTAAATGCGAAAGCTGCAGGTTTTGATGGTATAGAAGTGCATGCCGCTAACGGTTACCTGCTAAATCAGTTTTTAGACAGTCGCAGCAATCAACGTAGTGATGAATATGGCGGCAGCGTAGATAATCGGTACCGCTTCCTTAGTGAAGTGATGGACGCTGTGCTAGAGATTTGGCCTTCAGAGCAAGTTGGAGTGCGTTTATCGCCTAACGGCGTATTTAATGACATGGGTGCAGATGATTTTCGCGATACGTTTACTTATGTCGCCCAAGCACTTAATAAGCTAGACCTTGGCTATTTACATGTGATGGATGGCCTAGCGTTTGGTTTTCATGAACGCGGTGAGCCTATGACACTTGCTGAATTTCGTGCATTGTTTGACGGCATGTTAATGGGCAACTGTGGTTATACCCAAGAGGAGGCAGAGAAACGTATTAGCGACGGTGATGCCGACATGATTGCTTTTGGGCGCCCTTGGATCACCAACCCAGATTTACCTACGCGGTTTAAAAACAATTACCCGCTGGCAGCGTTTGATGACCCTTCAACATGGTATGGTGGTGGTGAAGAAGGTTATACCGATTACAATACCTACCGTGAAGAAAGCGGAAAAGCGGCCATGGAGTCCTTAACCTAACAAATAAGGTTAACCTAACAAATAAGGTTAACCTAGTAAGTAAGGTTAATTTAACTGCAGGCGCAAAAATGTTGCAGTTAGTAAATAGAAAAGCAGTCATTTTATGACTGCTTTTTTTATATCTTTAGCAACACTGCGCTATTAATATTTCGCTAGCATTGCAGCTTTAGTTAAACGCCACTTGTTTATCGGCTAATACCGCAAGCTTTTCTAGGCAAGACATCCATGCATATTGATGTTGATCGCATTCTTGTTGGTTACTGAAACCACTATGAATTAGCGTTAACGCCACTTCCCCTTCGCTTGTTTCTTCAAACGAGATATCTACTGAGCTCATTACCGTTTCTTCTACGCCATCTTCCCACGCCCAAGAGAACACAAGCTTCTCGTTTGCTAAGATAGTCACATATTCGCCCGTTAGCGCTATTTCAACGCCGTTGGGTTCAATCATTTTTATGCGGTATCTTCCGCCTTCCTTAAAGCTACTCATAATCTGCGATACCGTGCAATTACCCGGTGCAAACCATTCAGATAAATATTCAGGTTCATGAAACGCAGCAAACAAAAAGGAGATGGGCGCATGAAGGGATACATTCAGGGTAAATTGAAACATGTTAAGTCGCCTGTAAAAAAACTAGAGCCTTGGTAAGTTTAGGCGCTAGCAGAAAAGGATTCTAGGCTGTTATCGGCTATGTTCGACATTTTCTTTAGTTTGACCGATAGCGTTGCCTTATGTGAATGATTATCTTAGGGTATCCTCACTAGCAGTATCTATTCTGCGTAAACTATTTACGCTATGTATTCGTGTGCTAATTGTAAAGGCCACCAATAAAGATTACTAAGGCTCACTTATGTCAATTCAATCGCCTACACTCAACGTCTCTATTCTCAGCAAAGATGCCAGCGCATTAGCCGAGGAAATAGCAAATGCATGGCCCCAGTCTCATGCTTTGAATATCTGCCAAGCCGTTACCACTTCTGAACAAATTAACCCTGACGAGGTTGAGGTATTACTTGCCGATCCTAATTTGGCGGCTGAGGTTATCGACCAGTGCACTGGCTTGAAGTGGTGCCAATCAACGTGGGCTGGTAATGCTCCCCTGCTTAATTTGGACAAAAGCGATTATATACTCACTGGCGTGAAAGGCGTGTTTGGAAAGCTAATGCGCGAATATGTGTTTGCCTATCTCTTGCAATACGCACGCAATATTCCCGCGTTCGCGCATAACCAGAATCATCAGCCCCCAATCTGGGAAGAAAGCCCTCGAGCGCCCCTTACGGGTAAAACCCTTGGTATTTTAGGCGCTGGCTCAATAGCTCAAGCACTTATTCCTGTGGCAAAAAGTTTTGAAATGAAGGTCATAGGCTTATCGAGAAGTGGTCAAGCGGTAGATGGTTTCGATGATGTCTATGCAGCAACTGATCTACTCAAGTTTGCCCAAGAGGCCGACCATGTGGTGAACCTGATGCCAGATACGCCCGCCACTACAGGTGTATTAAACCAGGCTTTCTTTGGCGCACTAAAACTTCATAGCATGTTTATCAATGCAGGACGTGGAAGTGCCATTATAGAAGACGCGCTTTTAAACGCGCTGGATAACGGCACACTACAAGCAGCAGTCCTTGACGTATTTACACAAGAACCACTGCCAGAGGAGCACCCATTTTGGACACACCCCAAAGTGGTGGTTACTGCTCATACTGCCGCAGTATCATCACCTGAAGATGTTGCTAGCGTATTTGTGGCTAATGCAAAACGTTACATAGCGAATGAGGCGCTCCATTATCAATTTGATTTCAACAAAGGCTACTGACGTGGGTCGGTAGCGGTTAGCTCTATACGGTCGCGATGTTTTTCGTGGAATTCCAGCAACAAAGGATAGTCTTTAAAGCTGTGCAATTCTCTGAATAGCACCCAATCTACCATTGAGTACAGACATATTTCAGGGTACGTCCAGCCGCTAAATCCACCCGCTTCCAACTGCTTAGACAGTGTCGAAAAAACTGATTCTATACGTTCTTTTTGCAAACGAATGATGAGCTTGTCTTGATTGATATCAATATCAGAACGCTTTAGTAGCATCAGCTGCACGAATGAATCATTAGCAGCATCTATCAGAGTGAGTAGGTTTTCTTCCTCCCAAGACAGGGAGTCATGGTCGAATTTACTCGCCAAATAGCTATAAATTACTCTGGAATCGAAAATTAGCTGCCCGTCGTCTTCTAGGCAAGGCACTTTTAAAGTGGGGTTTCGCGATGCAAGTAGCTCTCTGTCTTCCCCAGAGAATATTTGTAAATCGAGGAATTCATGGGGCGTGTTAGAAAGTACTACGCGAATTCTACGTACAAATGGAGATGTTACCGAACCATACAGTTTCATAGCTTCAACCTGAGTGAGTTTACTTACACACTCAGTTTAGCCATAAAATCAACGAGGAGAAAAGTACAAGATCATAAACGCGAGACAAGCATACACCATGATGCGATGTATGCCCGATAATCATTTACACGCTGAAGCTAGCGCCGCATCCACAGGTAGTGGTTGCATTTGGGTTTTGCACTAAAAAGCGTGAACCTTCTAAACCTTCAACATAGTCAACAACGCCGCCCACTAAGTATTGCAAACTCATAGGGTCTACCACTAAGGTAACGTCGTCTTTATCAATTGTCATATCGCCGTCGTTCACCTTCTCATCAAAAGTGAAACCATACTGAAAGCCAGAACAACCGCCTCCAGTAACATAAACCCGCAGTTTTAATTCAGGATTTTCTTCTTCCGTGATGAGCGCTTTTACTTTTGTCGCCGCTGCATCAGAAAACTCAATTGGCAACGCCATTTCTACAGACATACTCACCTCTTCATTAACCATGTGCACCTGCACGCCTTCACGTACACGTATCGATAACCCAATTATCTAATACTTGAGTAATGCTATCAACTATTGGGGTGAAACTAACTGAAACAATAGCTAGCGACATTTCATTTAGCATAAATATGAATGGCAAAATGGACACTCAAGCCCGTAAGGCATACTCTAAAAAGAAACCGACGGGATTAACATGGCGCATTCAGTATCTTCTATTTCCCTTCAAAATCGTAAGCTTAGACTGCCAGAAGGCGCACAAGCTCCTGCTATTGATGAACGAGAACATTACAAACAAGCACTGAAAAGCTGGCAAAAAAAATTACTGCATGTTCAACAGGCCTACTATCACCAAGGCAGGCGTGCAATCATTGTGTTTGAAGGATGGGACGCCGCAGGAAAAGGCGGCGCTATTAGAAGGATAACCGAAAAACTCGACCCTCGCGGGTTTCGCGTTCACTCCTTTGCCAAACCCACACCTGAGGAACAAGGTCGCCACTACCTCTATCGGTTTCAAACCCGGCTACCTGTACCGGGAAGAATAGCCATTTTCGACCGCTCTTACTATGGCCGTGTGATGGTAGAACGCATTGAAGGTTTTACACCTAAACCCGCATGGGAAAGAGCGTATCAAGAAATTAATGAGTTTGAACGACTCTTAATTGATGACGGCGTAACAATTATAAAACTCTTTATGCATATTTCAGCAGCCGAGCAATTAGCGCGCTTTGAAGAACGCTTAAATAACCCTTACAAACGCTGGAAGCTAACCGAAGAAGATATACGAAATCGTGGCCGACGGGACGATTACATTAATGCCATAGAAGAGATGTTTGATAAAACCGATACTGAAATGGCACCTTGGCATGTGATACAGGCCGAGCATAAATGGTTTGCACGTATTAGCGTGCTAAAAACGATTGTAGAGGCACTGAGTGAAGGCGTGATTGTAGAACCACCACCAATCGACCCTACCGTGGTGTATTTAGCAAAGCAGCAACTTGGTATTACCTTAGAGAAAAGCGAATAAACAATAGCAATTTACCCATGCCTTGTTGCTAAGACATGGGCAATACTATTTTAGAGTAAGTCGTGGCATGGGCGGCTTTGATACGATGTAAATCGTCTATTCTTGGCCTTCGCCCTAGCTTTAGCTTTAGCTTTAGCTTTCAGGCAAAGTATTGTTTAGCTCTAGTACGCTGCAATCGTCACTGCTTTCCAACTGTACCGACACTTGGTCGTCTGCAATACTCACATATTTACGTATTACCTGAATAATTTCTTGCTGCATCATGGGCAGATAATCAGGCTCAGTACGTTTACGTCTTTCGTGGGCTACAATAATTTGTAACCGCTCTTTGGCCATGGCCGCAGTGCGCGGCTTTTCCTTTTTCTTGAGTAGGTAATCGAAAATACTCATTACTTGCCTCCTAGCAGGCGCTTAAAGAACCCTTTCTTCTCTGCTTCTAGAAATCTATGTTCAATGGTTTCGCCTAATAAGCGGCGAACGGCGTCTGAATATGCCTGACCAGCATTGGCTTCTAAGTCTAGAATAACCGGCTGACCTTGGTTAGAAGCCTTAAGTACCGCTTCCGATTCAGGAATAACACCCAATAATGGTATCGCTAATATTTCTTCAACATCAGCAACACTAAGCATTTCTGCACTTTCCACTCGCTGAGGATTGTAGCGGGTAAGCAATAAATGCTCTTTTACCGGCTTGCCTTGTTCAGCGCGCAAAGACTTACTTTGCAAAATACCTAAAATACGATCTGAATCACGTACCGAAGAGACTTCAGGGTTAGTCACAACGATAGCTTCATCGGCAAAATACAATGCCATTTGAGCGCCTTGTTCTATACCTGCTGGTGAATCACAGATAATAAAATCGAAATCTTCTTTCAACTCGTTAAGAACGGCTTGAACCCCATCGATGGTAAGCGCGTCTTTATCACGTGTTTGTGATGCTGGCAGAATAAACAAGTTGTCGGTACGCTTATCTTTAATTAGCGCTTGTTTCAGCGTGGCTTCTTTATTTATCACGTTAACGAAGTCGTAAACCACACGGCGTTCACAGCCCATGATTAAATCGAGGTTACGTAAGCCCACATCAAAATCGATGACTACTGTTTTATGACCCGCTAAGGCTAAACCTGTACTGATAGCCGCACTTGAAGTCGTTTTACCAACCCCACCTTTACCCGATGTTACTACGATAATCTTTGCCATTTTTAATTCCTTGTAGAATACGTTAACACTTAGGCGATAGGCTCAATGTGTAACGTGTCCTCTTCTAAATAGATTTGTGCGGGCTGTTTCCAGCATGATGCTTTTACGGTTTCATGCATAATGAATTGCCCAGCAATTGAGATAAGTTCTGCATCTAACGACTGACAAAAAACGCGGGCATGCACGTTACCTTTTACGCCCGCCAGAGCTCGGCCTCTAAGTGTGCCGTAAACATGAATATTTCCATCTGCTAGTACTTCTGCCCCTTCGCTCACCGCTGCGGTAATCACCAAATCACCACCTTCGGCATAGACTTGCTGCCCAGAGCGTACTGGGCGGCTAATGACTTTTACTGGTTTAGTGGCTGCTGGTGTGGGTACTGGCGAAGATACTGGTGTGGATGCTGCTGGCTCATTCGCGGCCTGCTCTTTAGACGTGGTACTTTCTGATTTTGTTGTTTTCAACGAGCTTTCGGTGAATTTACTTTGGCTAACATCCGCTAACCCCAAATCGTTGATGATACTTCTAAGTGGCCCAACTTCACCGCGAACCGCCATAGGCTGAAGCTTAAAGCGTCGACATAACGCAACAAGCAACTCGAATTCGGTGGCAGTGAGTGATTTGACTAAATGCAATATTAGCGATGAACGAGTGAAAAACTGGGGTGCACTATTTACCTTTTCAGCAAGCTGAGATTCAAAGGCATCTGGCTCAAAATCGATCACTTCTAACACGATACTGGTTAGTGTAGTGCCCTTCATGCGAAAGCATGTATCTGTCATTAATTATTCCTGAGTAATTTTTATTGCTCAACTGCCCAACCATGAGGGCTTAAAGCGAGTATGCACTCTATCAAATTCCGCTTCATCGGCAATAGGCAAGCGCTTAACAAGCGCACAACTGCTCACAAAACAACCACAATCTAACATTCCTTTGCACTAGGCATCTAGTATCGACCTAAAATTGCTTTGAAAATCCGTAAAAAAAGCGTGGGGCTCCACGCTTTGCATACCAATATTTTGTCCATAGAGCCTTTCAACCAGGGAATTAAAGCTCGGTTAACCGCCCTACTAAATGCTTTAGCGCTGAATTTCAGTCAGTTTTTTAGGGTCTAATAACGATTCCAGCTCAGACCTTGGCAAGTCGGTCATCGCTTCTGCAACATCGATAACGGGCATTTTATCTTTGTAAGCTTTTTTCGCTATTTCTGCGGCTTTCGCATAACCAATGATAGGGTTAAGCGCAGTCACTAAAATAGGGTTTTTCGCCAATGCTTTCTCAAGGTTCTCTTGGTTAACCGTAAACCCTTTAATGGCCTGCTCGCCCAAAAGCACACAGCTATTCGACATTAACTTGATGCTCGACAGCAAATTATCGGCAATCATAGGCAACATAACGTTAAGCTCGAAATTGCCCGACTGCCCGCCCACCGTTATGGCTGCATCGTTTCCTATCACCTGTGCAGATGCCATCGCTACCGCTTCGGGTATTACGGGGTTCACTTTGCCGGGCATAATAGATGACCCTGGTTGCAATGCCGGCAGCGATACTTCACCTAAACCAGCAAGGGGCCCTGAGTTCATCCAACGTAAGTCATTTGAAATTTTCATTAAGGTAACGGCGAGGGATTTTATCGCGCCTGATAAAGTTACCGCCGTATCTTGCGAGCTAATTAATGCAAAGCAGTTATCAGCGGGGGTAAATGTTATACCTGTAAGGTCAGATAGAGTGCTCGCAAAAGTGGCGGCAAAATCAGGGTGTGCGTTTACTCCTGTGCCAACTGCCGTTCCACCCTGCGCTAACGTTTGAATGGCGGGTTGAAGCGATTTTATTGTCTTACGTTGCTGACTAAGCTGCGCAGACCAAGCACGCAAACTTTGATCCATCCTAACCGGCATAGCATCCATTAAGTGTGTGCGGCCGGTTTTGCAATAATCAGACACTGAGCTCGCTTTGGTATCAATGATATCGATTAGCTTCGTAATGGCCGGGATAAGCGATTCTGTCAGCTCAATGGCGGCACTTGCATGAATGGTAGTGGGGATAACATCGTTTGAGCTTTGTCCGTTGTTAACATGATCGTTAGGGTGAACCGCTTCCCCTTCACGTTTACCCTGTTGCTGATTCGCCAAGTTAGCGATGACCTCATTGGCATTCATATTGGTGCTAGTGCCTGAGCCTGTTTGAAATACATCTACTGGGAAGTGCTGCTGTAACTCGGGCTCATCAAGCAAGGTGTCACAGGCCTGCTGTATAGCGTCGGCAGTTCCAGCATCAAGGGTTTCGAGTTTTTTGTTCGCAAGTGCAGCGGCTTTTTTAATTGTCACTAGGGTGCGAAGAAAAGTAAGCGGCATTCGTTCACCACTTAATGGAAAGTTATTAATTGCGCGTTGTGTCTGTGCGCCATATAACGCGTCGCTAGGAACTTCGAGCTCGCCCATGCTGTCACTTTCTGTTCGGGTATTTGTCATTACTGTCCCCTTAATCTGATGAAATAAACGTTACTCTACTCTTGCCTACTTCACCCTGCACGGTTTGGATCCTTATTTATCTCTTTCAACAACAGTGCTTCTGTCAACGCGTTTATCAACGCTTCCGTCAAAGCTCCTATTAACGTAGGACCCAACAAACCTGAGTCACAAATGCTATCGGTAGGTATTGACAGTACGTATTAACAGGACATCTTGACAGAATGCCAGTTAATGATAATAATTACCATTATCATTTAATGCGATTGTAGCATGATCTGATCACGTAACAGTTCGTAGGAATTAGTACTGTTTGTTTAAAAAGCACACGACATGTGCTTTTGCTAAAACCTGTTATTTTCACTGTAACGTGTGGGGCTGGAGCTTTAGTACTGGGCCTTTTATCACTAAGCCTTGTAAGACGACCACCTGTTGCTATCACCTGGAATCGAGAGTGTCTTCTTTAACTTCAACTGAAAAAGTCAGTAGATACAGCATTAGGCAGAAAACACTAATGTTAAACAAGCGCCTGTTCTTACCGGCGTTTATCGTCGTGCTGCTTGTTTACTCATTCACGCGTGAAGCGACCATCGCGGTTCTATCCGATGCCTATTTTCAAGTAGCGGCATTTGTTTATGCATCACTGTCAGTTTATTACCTTGCCACTTTGAAAGTATCCGCTGAAGCCATTGGCGACTTTATGCGCAAGCATCCGCTCTATGAAGTAGGCTTAGCATCTTTTCTTGGTGCGCTTCCCGGCTGTGGAGGCGCGATTATTGTAGTCACTCAATATACCCGAGGTGTTACTAGTTTTGGTGCTGTGGTTGCTGTATTGACAAGTACCATGGGTGACGCCGCGTTCTTGCTATTGGCTCAGGCGCCGTTTGACGGCTTAACCGTAATGGGTGTTGGCATGGTAGTGGGTACCCTTACCGGCGTTATTGTAAACCGTTTCCACAATTACCAACCGCCTTCCTCGACTACTACACTTGGCAGTGCTGACGACAATACCGATGATAGAGTTGATGATAGTGAGCCATCCGCTACCACTGTCTCCTCTTCCATTGATAAGCTTTCTACTTACTTTTGGCTGGTTGTCGCATTACCATCACTTGCTATCGCCCTAGGCTTGTCGTTCCAATCGCCCGTTCATGAATATCTGGGGGTAACAGAACCTACATTGCAACTTATTGGTGCCGTATTATGCCTGTCGGCAATTACACTGTGGTCGTTAAACGGCGGCAGTGCAGGTTATGCTTCGCTAACTAAAGAAGATGCTATTACGCCTCCGCCACGCTGGCAGAGTAAAGCCGCGCTAGATACCCAATTTGTATTAGCTTGGGTTGTCGTTGCTTTCTTATTATTTGAATTAGCGATACTGTGGTTTGGACTCGATATAGGTGCCACCTTAACCTCTATGGGCGCAAGCGTTGTAGGCTTGGCAATTTTGGTGGGGTTTATACCTGGGTGTGGTCCACAAATATTAGTGACCAGTCTGTATTTGAATGGTGCAGTGCCTTTTTCTGCTCAACTTGGTAATGCTATTAGTAACGATGGTGATGCCTTGTTTCCCGCCATAGCCCTATCACCTAAAGCGGCCATTCTAGCCACTGTCTACTCTGCTATTCCTGCCATAACGGTGGGCTATGGGTATTATTTTCTATTCGAAAGATAGCGATATCAGTGAGGCTAGTAGCTTTGAAACACTAACGGTTCCCACTTGAGAATGAGCTTCTTCGCTCGGCACTATGGGTTTGCATTGTACTTATCGTCGAAGCGCTACTGCGTATCTTCTAATGTATTGCCACTGTTTAATGCGTCTTCCCACGTTACCGTTTTAGCTAAGTCTCCACGCCGAGAATTATACTGATATACGGTGGTAGTAAGGGTAATTGATGTCGGTTGAAAACCATCGGGTAGCGTAAAGCTTGTATTAATGGCTTGAAAATACTTAAACCTGTATTCAATGTCTTGCGGAATAAAACCAGGTTCACCAATCGTTACCGTATATTCCTTCCCATCCCGCTCACCTGATAAGGTGACAGCGAGTTTGCCCTTAACTACTGCTTTGTTTTGTCGCTGCTGTAGTACTACAAAACGCATTTGAAACTGATTAGGTTCTGGCAGTAAGGCAACCTCTACCCCTTCAATGATAAAACCATCTTGGGTGGTTTCAGGTGCCATAATTCGTTGGTAAAAAGCGAGTTGCTGCTGAAGCTCAGCCTGTTCGGCTTGAACGTTATTAAGTTGCTCGGCAATCGATTTTTTTTCCAATTCTGTTAACTGTAATGCGACTTCCAATTGGTTAACCTGAGTCACATATTGGTTATTTTCACTGACTAATAACGCAATGGTTTTGTCTTGAGCAGCTACCTTCAGGCTATCACCCTCATCCGCTATTCGCGCTAGCTTGTAGCCAAACGCTATCATAATGAGTAGCAAAGCAGCGACAAGCAATGACCACTTATAATCACCGAGGAGTTGTTTCAATTTATCAGTTGTCATGAATAGTTATGGTTCTTAATTTTCTCGAGCCAGATACATTAAAATTCTTAACATTATGAATTTCAAGTGTTTGTGGTAAGCTGCTTATATCTACGATTTCTCTACTGTATCACAACATGCGTTTGCAGGCTTTACGACAAGAAGTGGCTCACCCGAGGACGTCTATACAACTTTGCCTCTTGGGTATTGTGGGCGGCGTAAGTGCTGCATCGCTGATCATCATGTTCCGCCTTTGTGTAGAGTGGCTTCAAGCATCAGGTTTCGGTGCACTTCGAGAGTGGTTCAATGATGAGTGGCCCGTTTGGTTTCTCATGCCCTTACTTAGCGTGCTGTGTATTTTGCTTATTGCCTATATTACTGGTTTTAAGCACTATCGAATGGGTATTCCCTTTGTTATCCACCGCGTAAAATATTACTACGGCCATATTCCCTTTCGCACCACTATTAATCAGTTTTTCGGCGGTATGTTGGCGTTAGCCGGCGGCTTCGTGGTAGGCCGCGAAGGCCCCTGTGTTCACCTAGGTGCATCGGCCAGTAGCTTCTTAGGCCAATGGCTACGACTTCCCTACAACAGCATTCGTATTTTGGCGGGTTGTGGTATTGCTGCGGGCATATCCGCGTCATTTAATACCCCGTTTGCCGCGGTTATCTTCGTTATGGAAGTGGTACTGCGGGAATATAAAATTCATATATTTGTACCCGTTATGCTTGCCGCTGCGTGTGGCTCGGTGTTAACCCGTATCGTATTTGGGCAAGTAAACGAACTGTCGTTTTTGTCTTTTACCGCATTTAGTCAGTGGATGTACCTATACCTTGTTTTACTTGGCGTTTTACTCGGTATGCTGGCTACATTATTTAACAACCAACTTATGCGGGTAATGACCTGGTTTAGACCTGTCCCTATGGTATGGCGACTTATGCTGGCGGCGTTAATAACAGGTACAGTGGGTATGTTGTTGCCCGAGGCATTAGGGGCCAACTTTATTGATGTCGAAACGCTGTTTGCCAGCAACCCAGAAACCCTTTTACTGTGTGCTATTTTAGTGAGTAAAGTCGTTCTGGCTGTATTTGCTATTGGGCTAGGTATTCCCGGCGGAATTATTGGGCCTGTAATGGTTATCGGCATGCTTGCTGGTGCGGTACTGTTGGTGCCCTTGTCGTACTTTATCGACGTGCCTGAATTTACTAACAGCTTTGCCCTATTAGGTATTGCTGGCATGCTAACTGCCGTGCTTCACGCCCCCTTAGCTGCCTTGTCGGCGGTAATGGAGTTATCGTACAGCCCTGAAATTATTTTGCCCGCCATGTTGGTCATCGTGCCTGCTTATGTGACATCAACACAATTTTTCGGCAATCGGTCGATTTTTATTCGCCAATTAGATTATCAAAACCTACCCTATGCCATTTCTTCCATACGCGAAGCGCTCGAAAAAACGGGTGTACTGGCAGCATTAAGCAAAGATTATAAACTTTTTCATGACGCGCCAGATAAGGCATTGGAAGACTATTTATCGAAAAACCCAACAAAGATCGTAATTCAACAATCAAAATTTGAAATAGATGTGCAGTATCGTCTGGTCCAATATAATGTGAGCTTAGAACACGATGCGAATGCGCTCAGTTATCACGAGATGGAAGGCTTGAATGCTCAAAGCACGCTTCATGAAGTATACGAGCATCTTAAAAATACGCGTTCTGGCGCGGTCTATATTTACGATCAGGAACTCAACGACATCATTGGCGTTATTACCTGGAATATTTTGCAAAGCTTTTTACAAAAGGCACAGTATTAACAATGTACATTTTATGGTTTAAAGCACTTCATATTTTTTTCATGCTTGCGTGGATGGCCGGAATTTTTTATCTTCCTCGGTTGTTTGTTTACCATGCTGAAGCTACATCGCAAGAAGTGAAAGATCAGTTTAAAGTGATGGAGAGAAGGCTGTGGTTTTTTGTCACCCCTTTCGCTTTTTTAACCTTAGCGTTTGGTGTTGCACTTATTGTGAGCTATGGAAGTACGTGGTTTAAAATGTCAGGTTGGCTGCACATTAAATTCATGCTTTTGCTTGCGCTTTACAGCTATCACTTCTATTTGTTTAAGCTAGTAAAACAATTCTCCCGTGATGAAAATCGTCACAGTGCCAAATTTTACCGCATTATTAATGAAGCTCCGGTACTGCTTATATTGGCTATTGTTTGTTTAGCAGTAGTAAAACCGCTATAAATTCAACAGGCCGTGTTACCACGTACTGATGTTATGGAATAACCGTTAAATAACCTAAAGGAAACTACATGGATGATAGTAACCAGCACTTAAAAGATTTGTTGTCGCAAACTGATTTAGCGTTTAAAGCGCTGATGCGCCAACCTAACTCTAGTGAGTTAACTAATGCTTACGACAACGCTAAAGCAGAGTTAGACGCTTACATGAAGTCATTGCGTAATACGCTTTCTCAGCGCAAACACCTGCAGCGCCAGAAAGCTCGTTAAGAAGTTTTCGTAAAGGTTTCAAATTGGTTAGGTAATGCTGCGCTCAGTTCGCCAGCCAGATCAATATAATCTTGAATCATTGCTGGGAGTTGTTTCCACAATAAGGGTAAGTTGTCTTTAAGCTGTTGCGCCTGGCTACGGTTACGATACTGTAAAGCCAGCTCAACATTCGCTAGGGTAGTAAATAACTTTAAGCAACGAGACAGCCGTTTCTCTGGGGTATCTGAGTTATTGATATCTTCACGCATTGCATCTTTTGCACTTAACTTTTCCCAGGCTTGTTGCCAGACATCCTCAAGTTGCTGGTGCACATAAAGTAATCCTTCAAGCCATTGAGCTAATTCTGCGGGTATTGCAGAAGCGGGTTCAACACTAGCATCCCCCTCTGAATACACGCAGCGTGATGGCATTAAGGGCTTCTCGTCGGTCATACACTGCAGGTGAGCCCTTAAGTTATTCATCAGCACATCCGCTAGTGCATCTACATCTTTGTCTACCAGTGCACTTGAAGAGCTCTGTATCAACCATGGCATCCACTGCTCTGGCATGGGTATTTCTGGTGATGCTGCAACAGCGAATATCATACCGTCGGCTTTGTAGGCGCTAGGTAATACATGCGTTAACTTGCCCTTTTCAAACACAGGCAAAAGAATATCGATGGGACGCGCCGTTTCTGACATTAAAAATTCCTACTAGCGGTTGAAATGACCTATTTATAACCTGTACCCTTCGCGCCCATTTTTATGTTGGGTTAAAACCTGTTTTAACCATTATATTCAAAGCACAACAACATAGTGAGCGAGTAGCAATAGAATTAGTTTGCGTGGTTGCGCAATACCTAACCTGTTGTCATGATAGCAAAACTAAACTAAGAGTGACTGCAATGGCAAAAGATAAATCAGGATATATTATCGCGGCTGCCTTTATTGGCCCAGGTACAGTAACAACAGCAAGTCTAGCAGGCGCTAACTTCGGTTTTCATTTGGTATGGGCATTACTGTTTTCAATTTTTGCCACCATCGTATTACAAGATATGGCTGCTCGCTTAGGGGTCGCAACGGGCAAAGGCTTGGCATCAGCCATGAAAGACATGGTGTCTACACCCTGGCTGAAAATGCTTTTCATTGCGTTAATTGTTAGCGCAATTGGCATTGGAAACGCTGCTTATGAATCAGGCAATCTTACCGGCGCCGCTATAGGTCTGGATGCTTTTTGGGAAATTGGCACAGGCACCTGGGCGCTTATTCTTGGGGTACTTGCCATTGCGCTACTTTGGACTGGCAGCTATTCATGGATAGAAAACGTACTGGTGTATCTCGTGTTTATTATGGCTGGCGTGTTTTTCATTACCCTTATTGTCGCTAAACCCGATATATCATTAATGTTTAGCCAGCTACTGCAGCCGCATTTAGCCGCCGATTCTATTACCACCATACTTGCGTTGATAGGCACCACTATTGTGCCTTACAACTTATTCCTTCATGCGAGTCTTGTGGCGAAGTCATCGCCAAGCACGGACAATATAAATTCTGATAAAAGCGATGCGATTAAAGCGTGCAGAAAACAATCGGCAACGGCCATTAGTATGGGTGGCTTAATTACTCTTGTGGTGATGGCCACGGCCATGATGGCCTTTTTCAACCAAGCTGCCACCATGGACGCCGGAAACATGGGTGAGCAGTTAAAGCCTGTCTTAGGTGACAAAGCTCAATGGTTTTTTGCATTAGGCTTGTTTGCGGCAGGGCTAACCAGTGCCATCACCGCACCGCTTGCTGCTGCATATGCGGTTTGTGGAGCGCTTGGACTGTCTGACGACATGAAAAGCAAAGGATTTCGGGCGGTGTGGCTGACAATAATTGTATGCGGCGTTGCCGTTGCTGCACTCGGTTTTAAACCCCTACCCGCTATCTTATTTGCTCAAGCTACCAACGGCTTATTACTGCCTATTATCGCTATCTTTTTATTAGTAGTGATGAATAAAAGCAAGGCACTTGGTAAATTCAAAAACACCCTATGGAGCAATCTTGCAGGCGTTATAGTGGTATCTGTTGTGGTAGGGTTGGGTCTTTATAAATTGACTAGCCTATTCGTCTAATTCGCTAATTTCAGCCACAAAAAAGCCCGTGAACGTGAAGCAAACGGGCTTTTTATAGGCTAGCGCTTAATTAATGGTTAGCGCGTAGTGCGTGGCTAACTTGACCGCTACTTGGCTAAACGTTGTAGCACATCATTGAGCATCGACTGACTACAACCGAAATTAATTCTGAAATGATCAGCTTTATGAAAATCTGCGCCAGGTGAAGGGCCTACGCCTTTTTCTTCTGCCCATGTTTGTACGTTTTCTACGCCTAAACCGCTCGCGTCTACCCATGCTAAAAAGGTAGCATCAGGTTTCAACATTGATAACCCATCGATACCGTTTATCGTTTCATACACGGCATCACGGTTAGCGCGCAAGTAATCAATTTGAGCGCTGTGCCATTCGTCACACAAAGTAAACGCGGCTTCGGTAGCGGCTAATCCCAACACGGTAACCCAAGGCATGATGCCCGCGGCCGCGCTGGTAAATTGCTGCCGGAGTTTGGGGTCTGGAATAATCGCAAAAGAGGTACCTAAACCCGCAACGTTAAAGGTTTTGCTAGCAGCCATTAGGGTAACGCTGTTGTTGGCTAAGTTAGCCTCACGACCAGCAGGAATATGCTTCACTCCAGGCTCTAAAATTAAATCACAATGGATTTCATCAGAACATAAACGCACATTATTGGCGTTACAAATATCAGCAACCCTATCTAGCTCTGCTTTGGTTAATACTGAGCCAACTGGGTTCATCGGATTACAAAGAATGAATAACTTACATTTGGGGTCGGCGGCATTGGCTTCTAGTGCTTCGAAATCCAACGTATAACGCTTCCCTTCCGATTCAGGGTCAATCACAGTGCCAATATCGACGCGCTCTAATTCATTTAATTTAGGCGCCGCGAGCAATGGTGGGTAATTAGGCGTTTGAATAAGCACCTTATCGCCTGGCTCACAATAAGCTTTACAGGCTACGTTGAACGCAGGCACTACGCCGGGCGTCCATACAATCCATTCTGACTTTACATCCCAGTCATGCTTGTCTTTCAACCAGCGCTGAATTGCATTAATAGCGCCTTGATGCTGACTAGGTAGTACATAACCTAAATTGCCGTGCTCAACTTGTGCTGAAATTGCATCTAAAATAGGCTGTGCGCAACGAAATTCAGTATCGGCAACCCAAGCAGGAATAATGTCCTTACCTTTGTATTTTTGCCATTTAAACGAATAGGTATCTTTACGAGGTGGGGTTTGGTCAAAATTAATCGTCACACGTACATCCTGTTGCCATTACATTATAGGCACCAGTGTAATAATTCGTGAGCATATAAACTAGCGCTGCTTAGACCATTTAGGACTTTTTTATTTGTTTGCTAATACATTTGCTGGCGAGTAGTTCGCTATTAGCTAACGCGAGTTTTCGTTTTTGCTTGCACAACAGATTTCGCCTTTGCGGCCAAGGCGTCCATTTCCAAAGGTTTTGCCAAAAACCCTGACACGCCTAACTTGCGCGCTTCCATAACGAGTTCTTTATTAGGATCGCCAGTAATAAGTAAAAAGGGAACGGATAAATTCGCAGAGCGGCATGCTTTCAACAGACTTAACCCATCGAATTCTTTCATGACTTGGTCGCTGATAATAAGCTGCAGTGTATCTGGCGTTTGTTGGAGTAAGAATTCACGGGCAATTTTACTTCGGCTAAACGGGTAAACCGTCGCCGATAAACGGGTTTCTAATGCATCGGTAATAAGATCGAGCGTAATAACATCGTCTTCAATAACTGCTACAGAGAACACGGGCTTTGCCTTTTTAATTTCATTAACTTGATAATAGAGGCCAAATTGGATGTTGCCAACTCATCTTTCGTCGACATTTTGGCAAAAAGTTTTCGCAAAAAGTTTTCACAAAAAGTTTTCACAAAATACTTCAGCAAAAAAAACGCCAGCTTGAAAGCTGGCGTTTTTGAATCATCTTAAAGCATTTGAAAACTAATTAAGTTGTCAAAGCAGAGTTGATTACTTTTTCTCGCGTGAAGAACGCTTACGTTCGTTTTCAGTAAGTAACTTCTTACGAATACGAATAGATACTGGCGTAACTTCAACTAGTTCGTCTTCATCGATGAACTCAAGCGCTTGCTCAAGAGACATCTTGATAGGCGGAACCAAAGTTTGCGCTTCATCAGTACCAGATGCACGAACGTTGGTTAACTGCTTACCTTTAAGGGCATTAACAGTTAGGTCGTTATCGCGGCTGTGAATACCGATAACCATACCTTCGTAAACTTCTACACCGTGACCGATAAACAAACGACCACGCTCTTGAAGGTTAAACAAGGCGTTAGTTAGGGCTTTACCGTTAGCGTTAGCAATAAGAACACCGTTCTTACGCTTACCAATGATACCGCCTTTGTACGGGCCGTAGTGATCAAACGTATGATAAAGCAAACCAGAACCAGACGTCATCGTCATGAATTCAGTTTGGAAACCAATCAATCCACGGCTAGGAATAACAAAGTCGATACGTACACGGCCTTTACCATCTGGAGACATGTTGGTCATTTCAGCTTTACGCAGACCAAGTTGTTCCATGATAGAGCCCTGATGCGCTTCTTCACAGTCTACCGTTAGTGTTTCAAACGGTTCTTGTGTTTGGCCATCTTCTTCTTTAAGAATAACTTCTGGACGTGATACCGCTAGCTCATAGCCTTCACGACGCATGTTTTCAATAAGGATACCCAAGTGAAGTTCACCACGACCTGATACGCGGAATTTATCCGGATCTGGTGTTTCTTCAACACGAAGTGCAACGTTATGTACTAGTTCGTCGTTCAAACGCTCTAGGATGTTACGTGAAGTAACATACTTACCTTCTTTACCAGAAAACGGTGACGTGTTTACTTGGAAAGTCATGGTCACTGTTGGTTCATCAACAGATAACGGCGTCATCGCTTCTACTTGGTTAACATCACAAATAGTGTCAGAGATTTTAAGCGAACCTAAACCTGTGATTGCAATGATATCGCCAGCACTTGCACCTTCAACTTCATGACGTGCTAGACCAAGGTAACCATATACTAAGCCAACTTTACCGTTACGCTTCTCACCTTCAGCGGTAACAACAGTTACTTGTTGGTTTGGTTTAACAGTACCGCGCTTAATACGACCAACACCGATTACACCAACATATGAGTTGTAATCAAGTTGAGAAATCTGCATTTGGAATGCACCAGAAGCATCTGCGTCTGGAGGAGATACTTGGTCAACAATCGTTTGGAACAACGCGTTCATGTCTTCAGCTGGTTCGTCGGCATCTAGTGAAGCCCAACCATTCAGTGCAGAAGCATATACAACTTGGAAGTCTAGTTGATCGTCAGTTGCACCAAGGTTGTCGAACAAATCAAATACTTGATCCATAACCCAATCAGGACGTGCGCCTGGCTTATCAATTTTGTTGATAACAACAATTGGCTTTAAGCCTTGAGCAAATGCTTTTTGTGTTACGAAACGCGTTTGAGGCATTGGACCTTCTTGCGCGTCTACTAGAAGCAACACTGAATCGGCCATTGACATTACACGCTCTACTTCACCACCGAAATCGGCGTGTCCTGGAGTATCTACGATGTTGATACGGTAGTCGTTCCAGTTTATAGCAGTGTTTTTCGCTAAGATTGTGATGCCGCGTTCTTTCTCGATGTCATTCGAGTCCATCACGCGCTCTTCTTGCTCACCGCGAGTTTCAAGAGTGCCTGACTGTTGTAACAGTTTATCAACCAAAGTTGTTTTACCGTGGTCAACGTGAGCAATAATAGCAATGTTACGTAATTTATTAATATCAGTGGTATTCATCTAGGGAGCCTGTGTAAATCATTACATGATGTTAAGCATGCATTAGATTTGTTGCAAAAAATGCAGATAGTAAATTTTGCGCGGATTGTACAGAAAAACCACGGCGTTTGCGCACCTTTTTTTAAAAGGGGGGCATGTTTTTCACTATTATAGTCTTTGATTAACGAATTTATTACTTTTGAACCCTGTTTTCGGTGGTAAGTGACGACGAGTTACTCTAGGCTAGCTAACGGCTACTTAAGTTTAATTTGCACCAAAATATAGCGATTAAGCACCATTTATGTGCAACGCCATTAATCATTCAGTTATCCTCTTGCTGCTAAGCCAGCAAAATTGGAACCACGATAGATGGCATGAAAATCGCTTTTAGTTTTTCCACTGTTGGGATGAAGCTGATCATTCCGCATTTTTACATTAAACCTGGAGGACACGATGTCAGTAGAAAAGGCATTAGAGCTGATTAAAGAAAGTGAAGCGAAATTTGTTGATTTGCGTTTTACTGATACTAAGGGCAAGGAACAACACGTATCGATTCCTGCTGCTACGGTAGACGAAGAGACATTTGAAGAAGGTAAAATGTTCGATGGTTCTTCAATTGCAGGCTGGAAAGGCATTAATGAATCAGACATGGTACTTATGCCTGATCCTACGAGTGCGGTAGTTGACCCATTCGCAGAAGAGACTCAAGTTAATATTCGTTGTGACATCCTAGAGCCTTCTACAATGGAAGGTTACGAGCGTGATCCACGTTCAGTTGCGCGCCGTGCAGAAGAATACCTAAAATCTACCGGCATCGGCGACACAGTATTCTTCGGTCCAGAGCCAGAATTCTTCCTTTTTGACGATGTTAAATTCCACACAGACATGGCTGGCTCTTTCTACAAGATTGATGCTGCTGAAGCAAAATGGAACTCAGGCGCTGATTTTGAAGGCGGAAACATGGGTCACCGTCCTGGTGTTAAAGGCGGTTACTTCCCAGTTCCTCCAGTAGATTCAGCGCACGACATTCGTGCAGCAATGTGCTTAGTAATGGAAGAAATGGGCTTAGTTATTGAAGCGCATCACCATGAAGTGGCTACTGCTGGTCAAAACGAAATCGCTTGCGAATTCAACACACTAGTAACGAAAGCAGATGAAATCCAAGTTTATAAGTATGTAGTACATAATGTAGCTCACGCTTATGGCCAAACTGCTACGTTCATGCCTAAGCCTCTTGTAGGTGATAACGGTTCTGGTATGCACTGTCACCAATCAATCGCTAAAGATGGCGTAAACATCTTTGCGGGTGATAAGTATGCTGGTCTGTCTGAAGAAGCGCTTTTCTACATTGGCGGTATTATTAAACACGCTCGTGCAATCAACGCTTTTGCAAACGCATCAACCAACTCTTACAAGCGTTTGGTTCCAGGATTTGAAGCACCGGTAATGCTTGCATACTCTGCACGTAACCGTTCTGCATCTATCCGTATTCCATACGTAACTAGCGATAAAGCGCGTCGTATCGAAGTACGTTTCCCTGACCCAACAGCTAACCCATACCTTGCTTTCTCAGCAATGCTTATGGCTGGCCTTGACGGTATTAAGAACAAGATCCATCCTGGCGATTCTATGGATAAAGACTTGTACGACTTACCACCAGAAGAAGCGGCAGAAATTCCAACCGTTGCTAGCTCGCTAGAAATGGCACTAGAAGCATTGGATAACGACCGTGAGTTCCTTAAAGCGGGTGGCGTTATGACTGACGACATGATTGATGCATACATCGATCTTAAGTCTGAAGAAGTAACTACGCTTGCCATGACAACTCACCCAGTTGAGTTCGACATGTACTACAGCGTTTAATTAACGCTTAAGTGCTTATTTATACAAAAGCCCGCTTATGCGGGCTTTTTTTTATGCCAAAGCTTTTCTACTATATAAGTAAGAAACTATGAGTGGGTCTTCCTATTGACTATTTATCCCTACATTGCGTTGCTTACGGTGATGGTGTTACTCCCCAGTGAAAGCCATGGGCAAAGCACATCAAACGACCCTGATGAGTCTACTACCTCAAGCTCTCCTGTTTATAAAGTGAAGCAAGCCGATGGCACTATCCTTTATACCGATAACCCTTCACCAAAAAGCGACCCTGTTGAGTTTGAAGCGAAAACACAGAATGTAGTGTCTAGCCCCTCAACACCGAAACCCGTTTTCGCTCAAACAACTAAATCCAAGGAGGTTGCCTATAAGGTGGTTATAGCCTCTCCTGCCCCTGAGGCTACTCTTCGAAACAACGCCGGAAACTTCACCATACGAGCGAACCAGCCGACTTCAGTGAAGGCGCCCCGCTATCAGTTAATTTTTGATGGCGCCCTATTGCAGAGCAATACAACAGGCGTATTTACCTTAAATGGTATAAATCGGGGCGAACATCAGTATAAGGTTGAGCTAACAGATAATAAGGGCAAGACTCTTGCATCCTCTGCACTACAAACGCTGTTTCTACATCAAGCATCAGCGTTAATAAATAGCAACTAACGTTCGAAAGTAGCGCAAAGCCCGCACCATAGCGGGGAACAGAAAAAAAGTAACACCAATTCTGTGCCTACAATTTTTACCGATACGTTACAATGCACCCATATAGTGCAGAGGAGATAAGCTCGGATGCAATCTACCGAGTTAGACACGCAACAATTTTTGAACAGCCTGAATACTGCGCTTGTGATGGTAGACAATAGATTAAATATTGTTTACGCCAACCACGCAGGAGAAGCCCTGTTTGAAACTGGCAGAAAGCAACTATGCGGTCATCGACTTGATGACTTTTTCCTGCCTGGAAATATCGACACCACTCGTTTACGCGCAGCACTAAGGCACGGAGAAGACTTTACCGAAAACGAAATTCGCCTTTGTTTTAGAGATAATCGCAATGTCATGGTTGATTTAACCGTAACGAACTTGCAGTTAGAAGAAGGGGCTAGGCTACTATTTGAAGTAAAAAAAATAGATCAGCAAAAGCGAATATCCCGTGAAAATTTACAAAACGCACAACATTATGCAGCTCGCGAACTTGTCCGTGGGTTAGCTCATGAAATTAAAAACCCATTAGGGGGCATTCGCGGGGCGGCGCAATTACTTGAAAAAGAATTGAGCGAAGAGCATAAAGAATTTACTCAGATGATCATTGAGCAATCTGATCGACTTAGAAATCTAGTCGACCGTTTGCTTGGACCAAATTCACTGCCTCGGTTTAATTGGAGCAATGTGCATCAAGCATTGGAGCAAGTGCGAAGCCTGATGCGAGTTGACTCAGAAACCCCTATCACCATCATTCGGGATTACGACCCTAGTATTCCACCTCTGATGATTGACGCTGATATGATTCAGCAAGCTGTTTTAAATATTGTCAGAAATAGTATTCAGGCGTTAACCGAAAGTGAAACGCCTGACCCTCAAATTCGCTTGGTAACGCGTATTGAGCGACAGATGACTATTCAGGGAAACCGCCATGCCCTAATCGCTAAAATAAAAGTGATAGACAATGGCCCAGGCATTCCCTCAGAAATAAAAGACACGCTTTTTTACCCCATGGTGAGCAGTAAGCAAAATGGTTCCGGCTTAGGGTTATCGATATCGCAAACATTGATAAACCATCACGGCGGAAAAATAGATGTAGAAAGCCACCCTGGGCACACTGAATTCGTAATTTATATTCCGATAGACCGCAAGGAGACAGGCAATGAAGAATGAGTCAGTATGGATTGTCGATGACGATAGTTCTATTCGTTGGGTGCTTCAAAAGGCCTTACAAACAGCAAGCATTGGATGCTTGTGTTTTGAAAACCCGCAAGATTTACTCCTTCAATTACAAAGCGGTCAAGCGCCAGAAGTGATTATCTCTGATATTAAAATGCCGCAGATGGACGGCATGACATTGCTTAATGAAGTTCATGCTACGCACCCCATGATGCCGGTAATCATCATGACAGCACATTCCGATTTAGACAGCGCGGTAAACGCCTATCAAAAAGGGGCATTTGAATATCTACCTAAACCCTTTGATATCGATGAAGCGGTCACGCTGACTCAACGTGCGTTAGCCCATGCAAGAGAGCAGTCGAAAACGCAGCAAGCCCCTCAAGACGATCCGGAAACCGAAATTATCGGAGAAGCACCCGCGATGCAGGAAGTTTTCCGTGCAATCGGCCGATTATCTCGTTCTTCAATTAGTGTATTAATTAATGGCCAGTCAGGTACTGGTAAAGAGCTGGTTGCCCACGCCTTACATCGCCATAGCCCGCGCTCTAGTAAACCTTTTATCGCACTTAATATGGCCGCTATTCCAGCCGACTTGGTAGAGTCTGAGTTATTTGGCCATGAAAAAGGCGCGTTTACAGGTGCCCAAAATGCGCGCCAAGGGCGCTTTGAACAAGCTGACGGCGGCACCCTTTTTCTTGATGAAATAGGTGACATGCCTTTAGATGTGCAAACTCGACTTCTTCGGGTTTTAGCCGATGGACAATTTTACCGTGTGGGCGGCCATCAATCTGTGGCAGTAGACGTACGAATTATTGCTGCCACCCACCAAAACTTAGAAAAGCGTGTGGCTGACGGAAAGTTTCGTGAGGATTTATTTCACCGGTTAAATGTTATTCGTGTGCATCTACCGTCTTTATCTGAACGCCGTGAAGATATTCATTTATTAGCCCGTCACTTCTTACGCCGAGCAGCGAAAGAGTTAGATGTAGAAGCAAAAAGTTTAAGCAAAGATGCTGAAAAGTTAATGGCTCAGCTTCCTTGGCCAGGTAACGTAAGACAACTCGAAAACGTATGCCGTTGGTTAACCGTGATGGCTAGCGGACAAGAAGTGTTACCGAGTGACTTACCGCCTGAAATCCACTCAGACAACAGCATCGAAAAGCCCGCCGCCGAAGCGGGAGATTGGCCAGACTTACTCGCCCGTTGGACCGACAAACAACTTCGCGATGGCAGATACAATATTCTTAATGACGCCATGCTTACGTTTGAAAAAATTATGTTGGAACGTGCCCTTCAGCATACTCATGGCCATAAGCAAGATGCCGCTAAGCGTTTAGGTTGGGGCCGTAATACCCTTACTCGTAAACTAAAAGAGCTAGGTATTACGTAGTTTGCGCTAGCTTGTAAGGCCTGCTAATACACAAAAGCCCGCTTTATTCATTGTGAAATAGCGGGCTTTTCTATGCTTGTTGAAAACAAGAAATAGGTTCGTTACTAATCGGAGGCTAGCCGCCTTTTTTCAACAAACTTGTCATCGCCTGGTTGAACAACCTTACCCACTGCATGCTAAATTGCCCTTTAGCACTGCGGTTAATTTCAATAACTGCCTCTTTCTTAGATAGTTGTTTTTCATCATTGTGGGCACGAGAATGTGTCATCGCATCATAAGTATCAACAATGGCAAGTAACTTGGCCCCATCACAAATATCATCTTCTTTAAGGCCTAATGGGTAACCGGTGCCATCAGTACGCTCATGGTGCTGCATCACTATTTTACGGGCCAAATCCCATTGGTCTAAGTGTTCAAGCAAGCGGGAGCTTTTATACACATGGGAACGCATTAAGTTGAATTCTATATCGGTTAACGCCTCGCTTTTATGCAAAAGCTTTAGTGGCATAAATGCCATACCGAAATCATGTACATAACTGGCTACGGCTAGCTGAGATTCATCAATAGGTTTGCCTGCGGTACTATTAATATACAACGCTAACTTAGCAACCCTATCCCCTCTGCCTACCCAAAATTTCGAGCGCTTCTCGATGGTTTGCATAAGATCACGAAAGAAAAGAACATCCAATTTCTTTTCATTACTCATGTCTTTGGGTATACCCGACGTTGCCAGCGTAGGCGGTTTTATTTGAATATTTTCAGGGTTACTGTCGTCGGTTATTACGTCTAAGGCGGGGTTGAGTAATAATACAGCCTCGGTAAGACGTTTCTCATGTTCATCGCCATTATCCGGTGTAATTCGGCTTATCGCCATGACCAACTGTTGGTGCAAGGTATCGTCATATTCGGCTTTTCCTTCAGCCATAACAGCTTCTACAAATGCCTTAACCCTATCCATGGTAAGTAACACCAAGTCACTCATGTTGCTGGTATACGACACCTGTCCTTTACGTAAGTAATCGAGTAAGTCTTCTACATGCTGAAGCAAGGGGATCATGGGTGAGAAATTCACTAACCCAAGGTCGCCTTTAATAGTATGAATTGATCGGAACAACGCACGTTGCAGTTCATTGTCTTCTGGACGAAGCTCTAATTCTATTAATGTCTGCTCACTCGATTCGTAAAGCTCATTAATTTCTTCCATTAAGTCACAAAGAATATCTTCTTCGAGGTCGTCAGGTACAAATGTCTGCATTATGGATACCGGGTTGGTGAGGATAAGGTTTCACTTTCTCTTATTGTAAGATGCTATCGACCAAGTTACCTCATACTAAAGTTAAGTATTTTAGATTAACTTGCCTAATTTGAACGTATTTCTTGCGATACCATGGCAACAGAACCGCTAAAGCATCTATAATAACTCATCGGACAAGTGTACGCTGAAACTTACTTTATACTTCGCGCGTCATTTATATTCAGGAGTCACTTTGATAGCTCTACTACGCGTTCCCGCGCTGTTACTCACCTTTTTACTCGTCAATATAGCCCTTTTGGCGGTATGCATTTTTCGTCCTTTTCACAAAGATAACGTACATACGGCGGGTAAACTTTATTCGTTAATGTCTTACGTAATGGGTTTAAAGGTGATTGTGCGAAAAGATTCAGCGGTAGACATAAAAGAGCCCTACGTATTTATTGCGAATCATCAAAATAGCTACGACGTAATGACTATTTGTAAAGCCGCATTACCCGGCGTTGTTACTATTGGAAAGAAAAGCCTTAAATGGATCCCCATTTTCGGTCAAATTTATTGGCTATCAGGCAATATTCTCATCGATCGTAAAAATTCAGGCAAAGCTAGAAATACCTTAGATATAGCAGCCAACCGCATCGCCAAAAAGCGTACCTCAGTATGGTTCTTCCCTGAAGGAACAAGAAGCTATGGACGGGGCTTATTGCCTTTCAAACAAGGCGCATTTAGGCTGGCGAAAACCACTAATGAACCCATTGTTATGGTGACTGCCAGTAATCTACACAATAAAGTAAAGTGGAACCGATGGGACAATGGTGTAGTACTTATCGATATTAGTGCACCTGAAGCCCTTACCGACGACAAGCCACTTAAAGCCTGGATGCAGTATTTCAACGACCAGATGAAAAACAAGATAACTGAGTTGAATGCTGAAGTCGCTGAAATGGAAAAAAGCAGGTAAACTTGCGAAAAATGATTGAGGTTATGCTTTATGAGTCAGTTTGATGAAAGAGAAGAATGGTATTCCTTCAACGAGGAAACCATAGAAGCGCTATTAGAAGACGGTAGTCAGGCCGATGCGGAATACACCATTGAGCATCACTTTGCGAGTAACGACTTCGACAAGCTAGAAAAAGCGGCGGTTGATACATTCAAAGCCGGTTTTGAAGTGACGGACGCAGAAGAGTTAATGCTTGATGATGGCGGCACAATTTTTTGTTTCGATGCTATCGTTGAGCGAGAGTTAAACCTTGAAAAACTCAATGCTGATTCCGATGCTTTACTTAAAATTGCTGACAAACAAGACGTTCAATACGACGGCTGGGGAACGTATTTCATGCCCCGCGGCGATGACGAAGATGAGTACGAAGACGATTACCTAGAAGACTAAACCTCGCAGTCTACTCCCTTTACTAAACACTACATTAAGGGTGGCTTCAGTTTTTGTTCATCTTATTTAATCAACAATGGCACCTGTCATTTTGATTAGAAAGGATGTTAACAATGAAATCACCCATTCAACCCCTAGCAAAGCTCTGCCTACTAGCCCTATTACCTTGTTCGTTGATTAACACTTCATACGCGGAACAAACGCTATCAAGTGACCCGGTGTCTGTTGAATCAACAGAATATCGCTACGGCGCTATTTACTCCCCTACTGAAGCATCTACTCAGGCCGCAATTGATGCAACAGCCAAGACTGCCACTACCAGCGCTATTAATGATACTAAAAACAATAACGTTACAAAAGCTGACACGTTGGGGGTTGCTTCGCTGGCTGAGAAAAAAGCGAAACGTGAAAGTCTTTTTAGCGGCACCAGTAAATCCTATGCCGAAGCACAATCAACCGTACTATTGTCCGATTACTGGATTTATGACAGTTGGGTGTCTTTAGATACTGATATTGATTATGACGGGTATTATTCTGAATTTACTGTCGAGTTCGATGCAGATACCGCTTACGACAGTGCTCTTGTATATGGGGTTATTTACTTAGGTAGAAACGACCGGTATGAAGCCATTCATGTCACCTCTGAATTTGTGCTGTATGGTGAAGATTCTTCAGACGCATTTGTGGTAGAAAGCCGGCTGCTTTCAGGTTTCCCCGCGGCAGATTATGATGTGCTCATCGAACTATATGATGCCTACTCCGAGCAACTAGTCGCTTTTTCTGACGGCTATGATGATGCCGACCTTACTTACTTAAGTTTAGAAAGCGACAACCATGAGTATATCTACGAAGATACTGTCATAGTGGTAGAAGAGCACGGCGGTAGCACGACTATCTTCAGTTTGCTATTCATCGCCTTTACCCTAGTGGTGCGTAGAGTAATTCGACACTAACACCTTACGTTTCACTAAAAAGACTTCCATTGAAACGCTGCGGTTTATCCGTTTTTTACTATACTAAAGTCGTAGAACAAAAAATAAGCGTTATGAAACTTATTCAGTTGCCATAATGACTTACTGAAGTGGTTACGGGATAGTAGCCACATCGTTATATAATTTTTTAGTTGGTATGTGGCGATGAGTATAGAAAATGTAAACCTGATAAATTTATTAGAACACGCCAGTATTTGCGTGGTAATACATTCTTGGGACTCACAAATTGTTTATGTGAACCCTGCTGCCGCAAAAAGTTTTTAAAACGTCTCTCGATGAATTGCAGCGCCGACACCAGTCTATAGATGGATGGGAATTTATAGATAGGCAAAATCGCCGGCTAAACCCAGATGAATACCCAGTTAGTAAAGTGATCTCGTTAAATGTATCCATTACAGATGAAGTTATAGGCTTAGTTGATGATACAACTGGCGAAGTGTGTTGGTTAAGCGTAAGTGCCTATCCTGAGAAAAGTAATGGTACTGGTTTTGTGGTGGTTTACTTTACTGAAATCACAAAAAAAATTGCAGACTTTTCGTTTCTTGATATTGTGCAAAGTGCACAAGATATGATTATCGTGACCGAGGCAGAATCTGTTAATGGCCCCCTATCACCGCAGATTATTTATGTGAATGATGCTATTTGTAAATTGACGGGTTATTCCCGAGAAGAGCTCATCGGAGAAACGCCTAGGATTTTTCAAGGCTCTTTGACAGACAAGGAGGCGACAACCCGTATTCACAGCGCTCTTACAGAGAAAAAGCCCGTAACCGAAACACTGCTCAACTATACAAAAAAAGGTACCCCTTACTGGGTTGAAATGAGCATATTCCCCCTTAAAAATCAATTTGGTGAAGTCACACACTTTGCTTCGGTCGAGCGAGACGTTAGCGCCGTTAAATTTCATGCAGAGCAACTTAATACACGCAATTCTGAACTGAGAGATATTCGAGAAAATTTAGAGAAATTAGTAAGCCAACGCACTAGAGATCTTCGCAACGTTAACGTGAAGCTTGAAAAACTGGCCTATTTCGACCCGCTCACAGACATTCCAAATAGGCGCGCCTTCGAAGAAGCATTAGATAAATCTACGCATTTTGCTCACCGTCACGGCTATTCTCTATTAATCGGCATTGCCGATGTTGACCATTTCAAAAAGCTCAATGATACCTTCGGGCATGCGTTTGGTGACGATGTACTAGTGGCTGTTGCAAAGTCGATGAAACAATTTTTTCGTCAAGAAGATGGCATAGGCCGTGTTGGTGGAGAAGAGTTTGCTTTTTGTATGGTATTGCCCGGCTCCCACGAAGCCATAGACATTCTTGAGCGACTCAGAAAGCGGGTTGAGCTAATTTCAAGCTCGCTTCCTGCCTTAAAGGGTTATGACGTAACTATTAGCATTGGCGCTTATTATGTAAGCGAGGTAAACCCCAGCGAAACAAAAGAAATGGTAAGCATAGCTGATGAAGCGCTGTACCGCGCTAAACGAGAAGGGAGAAATCGGGTTAGCTTGGTACGACAAGATAAAACAGAATTCAATTCAGTCAGTTAGTGGCATAACCTAAACGCTCAGAATCCGTTAATTTTTATCGTTCTTTTGTCTAAAGCTTCGCTCGTATTGGCAAATAACTTGGTAAATATCTAAAATCGATGCCAGAATAAAAATACTATAAAGAACAACTGGAATCGTTCTAATGCCACCCAGCCAACGTTTATCTTCTCGCCCTCGGCGTAGTTTTATTAAAGGAGCCGCTGCGCTGGGAGTAACCGCTGGCGTCACTGCCGGAGTAGCGCCTTTTGCAATAGGTAAGCCAACACCAACGTTAAGGGTCATGGGTACCCATGTCACGCTACAAGAAGAAATTCGTCAACACGCAATGGCTGATTTAGGCATTAATATCCAATTTCAGCCTGGTGGAAGTGCAACCGTACTGCAAAGAGCGTCAATGAATCCTGGTGCTTTTGATTTGTATGAACAGTGGTCAAACAGTATTAATGTTTTGTGGCGCTCGAAAGCTATTCAGCCTATCGAAAAGAAAAAGCTTACCTATTGGGATGAAATAAACGATTTAACCAAAACAGGGAAAGTAACTGAAGCCGCTCGCTTAGGCGCTGGTGATGCCCCCCATAAGATTATTAATGTCCAAGCTGATGGCAGTTTAGGGATAGAACATACAGACACCATTAGCTTTCTTCCCTATGTGCACAACGTAGACTCATTTGGCTACAATACGTCTCAATTTCCTGAACAACTCAAAAACCAAGAAGAAAGCTGGGGATGGCTACTCGATAGTCGGTTGTCTGGCAAAGTGGGGATTGTAAATGATCCCACCATTGGACTTTTCGATTTAGCCCTAGCGGCACAAGCAAAGGGCTACATTACATTTGAAGATATAGGGGCAATGACCACACAAGAGCTGGATAACTTATTCAGTATTCTTATTGAGTTATCCCAGTTAAATCACTTCAGTGGCTTTTGGACATCAGTGCCTGAATCTGTGCAATTTATGAAAAGCCAACGCGTCTCTATAGAGAGCATGTTCTCTCCTGCGGTATCGGCGTTAAACAGCCAAAACATTCCCGTTAAATTTGCTGCGCCGAAGGAAGGTTACCGAGGTTGGCATGGTGTAATGTGTTTATCGTCAGCTTCACAAGGAAGAAGTAAAGATGTGGCTTATGAATATATGAATTGGTGGCTGTCAGGCTGGCCCGGGGCATTTATTGCTCGTCAGGGCTATTACATCTCTAACCCAGAGCGCTCTGCAAAGTATTTGTCTCAAGCCGAGTGGGATTATTGGTACAAAGGGTTACCTGCAAGCGAAAATCTAAAAGGCCCGGCAGGTAAGGTTAGTGTTCAAAAAGGTGAACAGCGCTCAGGTGGAAGCTATGAAGATAGGTTTAGTAACATCGCAGTATGGAATACTGTCATGCCAACCTACGAATATAGCCTCCAAAAATGGTATGAATTTATTACGTCTTAACCCAATTGGTTAAGTCAAAGGCACAATAATAGCTATGCTGTCATCGATTCGAACGCAACTTATTCTCGTATTAATTGCTTTAGTCGCCCTGCTCTTAGTACAAGGGTATATTGCTAGAGAAAACCAATCTGTATTAAGCAGCGGCATGGCGGCATCGAGTCGTGCTGTGGTTGATGTGGGAATAGTAAAAGAACTCGAAAGAGATGTTATCGACCTACAGCGGAATGTGCTCATCTACAAAGAAAATGCGAGCCAATCTGCGGTAACACGTTTTGAAAGGTTGATGCTCTCTATCAATAAAAGGCTAGATGAGCTTGCCGATCCTGTTACCCAAAGTGGTGAGATTGACGATACCTATGTGCTGTCTCGTATGCATAAGCACCTTAGTGCCTACCAAGAAAATTTTCGCCAAGTTATTGATGCACGCTCTAGAAAAGACGACTTAATCATTGATGGATCATTGTCAGATTTACTGGCGATTAAGCGGCTATTTGACACTGCCAATGAAGACTTCGCGCTTCCTCAAAGTACCATTGATAAACTTAACTTCCACATTGCTAAAGCGGAAAATGCAATCCTTCGCTATTTGATGAAGCCTGATATGGCGTTAATCACGCAATTCAATGAAGCAATTACTGCCATTAAAGCGGTTACCATGAACAATCATACACTTCATAGCCAAGTGAATGAGTTACTTGAAAAGGCCGAAGCTGACTTATTTAAGCTAACACAAATTACCCAAGGGAATTTGTTTTTGGTTAATGTGGTTATGGCCGGTTCAGCGAATGAGTTTTTATATTTAAGCGGCGAACTTGCTAATCAAGTAACTTCGAAAACCGAATCTATTACTCACAACACCTATTTGGTAGCGCAAGAAACACAACGTAATGGTGAGATATTTTCACTGGTCGCCATTCTACTTGCGGTCATCGCCGCCATATTTACCGCCTATCGTATTTTAGGCCCTATTCGCACCATAACCCACGTATTCAATCGATTATCTGAAGGCCAAAACATTTCGAGTATTCCAGGCAACAGCCGCAACGATGAAATTGGAAACCTTGCTCGAGCCGCCCATGTATTTAGTGATAAAAACAAGCAAACAGAAATCTTATTATCAGAAGCCCGTGGTCTGAATGGCAGATTGGAATCTTTAAACTCAGAACTGACTGAAAGTAAAATAAAAGCCGAGCGAGCGACAGCCTCGAAGAGTATTTTCTTAGCCAATATGAGCCATGAAATTCGTACGCCCATGAATGGTATTATTGGCTTGATAGAACTCGCTCAGCAACACCCAGTGCCTGATATTGTCAGCGGTTATCTTGATAAAGCGGCCTATTCAAGCCAGATTTTAATGAGTGTTATCAATGATATTTTAGACTTCTCAAAAATTGAAGCCGGCAAACTTAAAATTGAAGAAGTCAGTTTTTCCCTTCATTCTTTATTCGACAATCTCATTGCTGTTATTGCGCTTAAAGCCAAAGAGAAAAACTTAGTTGTTCGCTTTATCGTGTCACCATCCATACCGCCTCAAGTTATTGGCGATCCGCTACGTATTGCGCAAATCATCATGAATATTGGAAGCAATGCGGTGAAGTTTACCGAGCAAGGGCAAATTTGCATTCGGTTTGATGGCAGCATTAACGATAAAGGTAATTTGCTCTCCCTAACAATGAATATTGAAGATTCGGGTATTGGAATGAGTGAGCGGCAACTTGCTCGTATTTTTAACCCCTTTACTCAAGCGGATGACGCGACCAACCGCAAGTACGGTGGAACCGGCTTGGGTTTAACCATTGTAAAACAACTCACCGACTTGATGGGTGGCTCACTATCAGCTACTTCAGTAGAAGGAAAAGGCAGTACCTTTACAATATCCTTGCCCCTTCGTGTATTTAAGAATCAGCCTGGTATTTTTGACCTTACGCCTCAGTTGCCCACGTCCAGTGTGTACTTAACCTCTTCGCCTCTTCTGCCCGATGCCTATCAGTCGGTAATACAGATTAGCCAAGCCAGTATTATGGACATTAACGCCGCCCAATCCCTCAATTCTCTGCCTAAACACCTTATTGTTGATATTCCCAGCTTTGGTGTATTTAAAGACAATATCCGCTGGTTACACGAACTGGCAGAGCAAGGAACCCATGTTGGTTTGATCATGGATACCGTAGGGAGTGCGCTGCAAGATAAGTACAACAGCCTGTGGAAAGGCCCTCTTATTATGCACCCCTTTACGCCTGCACAATTTGAACATTTCATGTCTATGGTAGTCAGTAATGAAACACGAAAAACCATGACTAAAAAGGCGGATATCATTGAAGATATTAGCTTAGAAGGGCATGTATTATTGGTTGAAGATAACAACATAAATCAGATTGTTACCGGTGAAATGCTCAAAACCTTAGGGATTACGTTTGATATCGCGGAAGATGGTAATCAGGCAGTGCGCAAAATAGAAAACGCCCCTCATTATGATTTAGTATTAATGGATGTACAAATGCCCGTAATGGATGGTTATGAGGCAACAAAAGCCTTAAGAAAAGCGGGCTTTACTACCCTTCCCATTATCGGGCTCTCGGCTAATGCTATGAAAGAAGACAAACAGAGCGCTATCGATGTAGGCATGAACGACTATCTCACTAAGCCAATTAAACGCAAAGCCTTGGTGGATATGTTAAAGCGTTACATGAACTATTAACAAGCGCAGCGCTTTATTCCTGTGCCACCAATGCACGATTTTTAGCAAAAAAAAGAGTTGTCTTTCGACAACCCTTTTTCAAATCGCTTGTTAGATTTGACTTATAAAGTAGCTCTTTTAAGGCGGCTACAAACCAGTCAAAACCCTGCTACAACAAACTTATAACGCCGCAATAGTCTCGTATTGCGCTTTTAGCTTCTCAAGCTGTTTCTCACCTTCTTCCAACTTACCGCGCTCTTTCTCAATCACGGCATCTGGGGCGTTACTTACAAACTTCTCATTACTCAACTTTCCGCGGGTACGTGAAACGTCTTTGTCCACTTTATCCATGGCTTTCGTGATTCGAGCAAGCTCGGCATCTTTGTCGATAAGACCCGCCATAGGAATAAGAATTTCCATTTCACCTACCAGTGCCGTAGCGCTCGCTGGTGCTTCTTCACCGTCTTTAAGGATGGTCACTGTTTCAAGCTTAGATAACTTATCTAAGAAGGCTTTAGCAGCCTCTAAACGGCGGCTATCTTCAGCGCTTACGTTTTTAAGTAAGGCATTAAGCGGTTTGTTTGGAGAAATATCCATTTCGCCGCGAATATTACGAATACCTACGATAAACTTCTTCACCCACTCAATATCGGCAAGTACTTGCTCATCTTGTTTAGCGGCATCTTGTACTGGGAATGCTTGCACCATAATGCTGGCATTCTCTTCAACCTGTAGCGCACTTAATGGCACAACACGCTGCCAAATCGTATCGGTAATAAATGGCATTAACGGGTGCAACAAACGTAGCAAGTTTTCTAGTACGTTAATTAACGTATGACGTGTACCACGCTTCTCAGCTTCACTGCTGGCTTCATTGCTAAGCACAGGTTTAGTCAGTTCTAAGTACCAATCGCAGAACTGGTTCCAGGTAAACTCGTAAACAATATGCGCAGCAATGTCGAAACGGTAGTCTTCTAACGCTTTTTCAAACTCAACAAGGGTTTGTTGGAACTTAGCCCAAATCCAGCGATCGGCAATACTTAATACCATTTCGCCACCATCACGGCCTGTATCGTGCTCTTCAGTATTCATCAGCACGAAGCGTGATGCATTCCAAATCTTGTTACAGAAGTTACGGTAGCCTTCTACCCGCGCCATATCAAAGTTGATATCACGGCTGGTTGACGCCATGGCAGCAAAAGTAAAACGAAGTGCGTCGGTACCATAGGCGTGAATACCATCTGGGAACTGCTTACGCGTTCGCTTCTCAATCTTTTCAGCTAGCTTTGGCTGCATCATGCCTGAAGTACGCTTTTTCACTAGCGTTTCTAGGTCGATACCGTCAATAAGGTCGATAGGGTCAAGTACGTTTCCTTTTGACTTAGACATTTTATCGCCGTTCTCATCGCGGATGAGACCGGTAATATAAATATCTTTAAACGGAATTTGGCCTGTGAACTTCTTCGTCATCATGATCATTCTGGCTACCCAGAAGAAAATGATATCGAAGCCAGTTACCAATACCGATGAAGGCAAGAAGGTTTCTAGTTCAGGCGTTTTTTCAGGCCAGCCCATGGTCGCGAACGGCCATAGTGCAGATGAGAACCAGGTATCAAGTACGTCGTCATCTTGGCGAAGGGCAATATCGTCGCTCAAACTGTTTTTAGCGCGAACTTCTGCTTCAGTACGACCCACGTAAATGTTGCCGTTGTCGTCATACCATGCAGGAATGCGGTGTCCCCACCACAACTGACGCGAAATACACCAATCTTGGATGTTGTGCATCCACTGGTAATAGGTTTTGTTCCAGTTTTCTGGTACAAAACGAATCTCGCCGCTTTCAACCGCTTCAATAGCAGGCTTAGCCAGTGACTCAACCGCAACATACCATTGGTCAGTAAGGTAAGGTTCAATGACCGCGCCGGTTCTGTCGCCGCGAGGTACTTTAAGCTTATGTGGTTCAATTTTAACTAATGCGCCTTGGGCGTCTAAGTCGGCCACAATTTGCTTACGAGCGTCGAAACGGTCTAAGCCGCGATAAGCTTCTGGCGACTCATCGTTAATTTTCGCGTCGTCAGTTAAGATATTGATCATCGGTAGGCTGTGGCGCTTACCCATATCGTAATCGTTAAAGTCGTGAGCTGGCGTAATTTTAACACAGCCGGTACCAAATTCTTGGTCCACATAATCATCGGCAATAACCGGAATTAAACGGCCAGTAATAGGCAGTTTAATGTCTTTACCAATGTAAGCTTGATAACGCTCATCATCAGGGTGTACCGCAACGGCGGTATCACCTAGCATAGTTTCTGGACGTGTAGTAGCTACTACTAACTCACCGCTGCCATCAGCAAGTGGGTAGCGCATGTGCCACATGTGGCCATCTTCTTCTTCGTTTAGGACTTCTAAATCTGACACTGCGGTGTGCAGTACAGGATCCCAGTTAACCAAACGCTTACCGCGATAGATTAAGCCTTCTTCATGAAGCTTCACAAAGGTTTCAGTTACCGCATCAGACAACTTGTCGTCCATGGTGAACACTTCACGAGACCAATCAGGTGATGTGCCTAACCGGCGCATTTGCCCTGTAATAGTGCCGCCACTGTGCTCTTTCCATTCCCAGACTTTTTTAATAAAGTCTTCACGACCTAAATCGTGGCGGGTTTTACCCTCGGTATTTAGTTGACGCTCTACTACCATTTGAGTCGCGATACCCGCGTGGTCGGTACCCACTTGCCATAGGGTGTTGTCACCCTTCATACGGCGATAGCGGGTTAAGGCATCCATAATGGTTTGTTGAAAACCGTGCCCCATGTGAAGGCTACCGGTAACATTTGGCGGTGGAAGCAAAATACAATACGGATCGCCGCTGCCCGATGCCTTAAAAAGGCCCGAATTTTCCCATTTTTCATAGCATTGCTGCTCAATGGACTGTGGTTCGAAGGTTTTATCCATTACTTACTCTCGTTGTGAAGCCCGATTCTGATGTGATCACTACGCAGTTTTCTTAAACTGCATGTTACATCCGGCTTGCTGGTAGTTCTTATATCGCACCCGTGCAGCCTGTTTGGCTTCGTCATCTACGGGAACAAAATCGATAATTTGGCGATGTTGATTTGGCGAAGGCACCATGCCCGAACCAACGTTAACCACCATTTGACGGCGGGCAACCTGCTCGGGTTGCCAACAAATTTCCACCGGTGTGCCGCTTTGTGGCCCTTCACCATATAGGTTGTGGGGTACAAAGCGATTGGCTGGCAATTGCCATAAAAATTCATCAACTTCTTCGGCTTGCTTTTGCGTATCGCATAACACGCTTATCTTTTGCTTGTTGGCAAAAGCATCTGCAATAAGTTCGCTCGCGCGAGACGCCACACTGGTGTCGCCTGCGCTCAGTTGATAAAACACGACTTGAGGCATCGTGCGTTAGTCCTCTAACTTGGTGCCAGCGCGGTTCATTAAGAACTGCGATAACATAGGAACAGGTCGCCCTGTTGCACCTTTGTTCTTGCCACTGCGCCATGCAGTACCGGCAATATCTAAGTGCGCCCAATTATATTTCTTTGTGAAACGAGACAAGAAACACGCTGCCGTTATACTGCCTGCCGGACGACCACCTAAGTTAGTCATATCAGCAAACGGGCTTTCAAGCTGTTCTTGGTAATCATCCCACACTGGCAAACGCCATGCGCGATCTGAACTTTGTTCAGATGCATTTAGCAGTTCATGGGCAAGCGGGTTATGTGTGCTCATTACACCGGTTGCATGGTGGCCAAGCGCGATAATGACGGCACCGGTTAAGGTAGCCACGTCAATCACCAGCTCAGGCTCGTAGCGCTCAACGTAGGTTAACGCATCACACAGTACCAAGCGTCCTTCTGCATCCGTATTTAATACTTCAACCGTTTGCCCCGACATGGTGGTTAAGATATCACCTGGGCGATAAGCCGTACCATCTGGCATGTTTTCACAGCCGGCTAGCACACCAATAATGTTTATAGGCAGGTTTAGCGCTGCAATAGTGTGCATAGTACCTAGCACACCAGCTGCACCGCCCATGTCGTATTTCATCTCATCCATGGCTTCGCCAGGCTTAATTGAAATACCACCTGAGTCGAAGGTAAGCCCTTTACCCACCAGCACAATAGGTGCTTGATCGGCTGGACCACCACGGTGGTGCATAATACTCATCATACTTTCGTTTGCAGAACCACGGCCCACAGCTAAATAAGCTTGCATGCCCAATTCAGCCATTTGGGTTTCATCCACAACTTCAGCGCTCACGCTGTCGTATTGGCTGGCTAAAGACTGGGCTTGCTCCCACAGGTAAGCAGGGTTACAAATGTTTGGCGGCATGTTAGCCACATCTTTGGTAACTTTGGCGCCGCGAGAAATGGCTAGCCCATGCTCTACTGCACGCTCTCCCACGGTGAGTTCGCGACGTGTAGGTACGTTAAATACGATTTTACGCAACGGACGACGTGGTTCACCTTTCTTGGTTTTAAGTTGCAAGAAGGTATACAAAGAATCTTCGGTAGCTTCTACGGCTTGACGCACTTTCCAATAAGTGTCGCGACCTTTAACGTGTAATTCCGTTAAGAAACACACCGCTTCCATCGAGCCCGTTTCGTTCAGGGTAGTAATGGTTTTGGCAATAATTTGCTTGTATTGGCGTTCATCAAGTTCGCGCTCTTTTCCGCAACCAACTAGTAATACGCGCTCACTCAGTACATTCGGTACATGGTGCAGCAATAGCATTTGCCCGGCTTTACCTTCTAGGTCGCCGCGGCGTAATAAGTTGCTAATATAGCCTTCACTGATTTCGTCTAGTTGTTCAGCCACCGCGGTAAGGCGGCGCGGCTCGAAGACCCCGACAACAATACAGGCACTGCGTTGTTTTTCCGGACTGCCACTTTTTACACTAAACTCCACGATATCACCTCGTTTTTCGTCGTTTAAGATTTGCATGCTGACTAAATTCACATAACGTTTCGCGCTGCTTTATGTTTTAATACGCAGCCATACTTGCATGCTAGCTGCGAATGACGCAATGTTGACGTAAATTATGTCAATTTTGCTTCGCCACACCATGCAATTAATTTTATGATTGCAGGCAAAACTTGTAAAAACGGTAAGTTTACTCAAAATTGTGGTTTCTTTCACTAAAATTCCAAAGTTTCCGGTAGGACTGAGATGTTGATATTCCGCTATTTGCTTAAGGAAACCCTTAAGTCTCAGTTAGCCATATTTTTCATTCTAATGGCGATATTTGTCACCCTTAGATTTGTACGTGTACTTGGTGATGCCTCAGACGGCGATATACCAGCAGGACTAGTACTTGGCTTTCTTGGGCTATACGCCCCTATTCTCGCATCACTCGTGCTGCCTATAAGCGCTTATTTAGGCATTATGCTGGCCCATGGGCGACTGTATGTAGACAGCGAAATGACTGTCATGCGCGCATGCGGTATCAGTGAGTGGTACATCACCCGAGTGATGTTGTTTCTCTCAGTACTCATTATGATAGTTACGGGGGCGATTACCCTCTATTTTGCCCCTATGGCGGCTGAAAACGAGTACCAACTTAGGGAAAAAGCCCGAAACGAAGCTGGCCTTTCTGCCATTATTCCTGGTCGATTCCAACAAACCGGTAATGCCAAAGCGGTTATTTTTGTTCACGACATTGATACGGACGACCAATTGCGCCGCGTGTTTTTATCGCAAAATAAAACTGAAAATGGTGAAAATCAGGTTCAAGTGGTTTACGCGCAAACAGGGCAAGTAGCCAGTAACCCTGATGGCACCCGAAACTTGGTGTTAAAACAAGGGGTGCAGTACGAAGGTCAGCAGTCGCAAAAAAGCTACCGCAAGGTAGAATTCGATGAATACCAAATTCAAATAGCAGATAAGCCTGCAGAGGAAGCAAGACGCAAGGTTAGCGTTTTACCTACTACTGAATTATGGGGTGACGAATCGATAGAAGCCCGTGCAGAGTTACAATGGCGTATCGCTATTCCTCTTTCACTGCCCTTCTTGATTCTTATTGCGGTGCCATTGAGCGCGGTAGATCCCCGCCAAGGCCGATTTGGAAAAATGTTTCCGGCTATACTGCTCTATCTTGGCTACTTCTTATTGTTATTAGCCAGCAGACGGGTATTAGAAGACGGCAAAATCCCCCCTCAACTTGGGTTGTGGTGGGTGCATACCATCATGCTGATAATTGGTGTTGCCTTGATTGTGCGAGACAGAAAAACAGGTACCCAATTTAGGGCCTGGATATTGGGGAAAAAATAGATGTTTAAAATCCTCGATTTATATATTGCTCGCACGCTGTTAGGTACGGTAACTGTTACTCTATCGGTCCTTATTGGCTTAAGCGCACTGATTAAATTCGTAGAGCAACTGCGTAAAGTGGGTGAAGGCGACTACGACATGATGGTGGCGTTCCTTTATGTCGTGCTTAGCTTACCAAGAGATTTAGAACAGTTTTTCCCCATGGCAACCCTTCTGGGCGGGTTAATCGGTATGGGTGTACTTGCCAGCAACAGTGAGCTTGTTGTTATGCAAGCAGCAGGCATGAGTAGATGGAACATAATTGTCTCTACCATGAAGTCTGCCACTATCATGATTCTATTGGTCATGGCTGTGGGTGAATGGGTCACCCCCTTCAGTGAATCTAAAGCCAAAGAAATTCGCACAGAGGCCATTTCAGGCGGAAGCTTATTCTCTTCAGAGCAATTGGTTTGGGCTAAAGATGGCGAACACTTCGTGAGTATTGGCGAAGTGTTAAGTCGTGATTCACTAAAAGATATTAATATTTTTGATTTTAACGACGACCTTTCACTTGAAAGTATTACCTATGCTAAATCGGGTAATTTCGATGGCAGTGAGTGGCGTTTAAGTGATGTGGACGTTACGCGTTTTAGTGAAACCGCGGTAACGTTAGATAACGAAAAAAGTATGCAATGGAACTCGACATTAACGCCAGATAAGTTGGGTATTGTTGCCGTAAAACCTGAAGCTCTATCTATTTCTGGTTTGCTAGACTATGTGGGCTACTTAGCCAATAACGGACAAGATCCATCACGCTACGAATTGGCACTGTGGCGCAAAATATTACAACCTGTGTCGGTAGGGGTAATGCTATTAATGGCCTTGTCGTTCATCTTTGGCCCGCTGCGCAGTGTTACTATGGGTGCCCGGGTGATCATGGGCGTACTGACCGGCTTTGGCTTCTTCATTTTAAATGAAGTGTTTGGCCCACTTAGCTTGGTATATCAAATTCCACCGTTTTTAGGCGCTTTACTTCCCAGCTTATTGTTCGCGGCCATCGCCGCCATCATGCTGAGAAAGTAGCGTATTTTGAGTCATCTATTGAGTCGCTTGAATTAAGCGTTTGGTTGAATCTTCAGACGCACTAGGCTCTGCCGCTTCAACACTGGATACAAAAAAGGGAAGCTTAGCTTCCCTTTCTTATTGGTATTAGCGCTTTTGCTTACCAGCTTTTATGATCGTTACTTTCTTTAGTCAATTTGAGCACTTGGGTTTGCGCCAATCTATCTTGCAATGACTGCTTGTGCTTAAAATCAAACAGCACCAATAGCGTACCTAAGCCACCTAGTGAGGCCACCAAACGAATAAGCAATCGCGGCCATGTCATAGGTGCATCTACGGTGCTGAAAATACGAAGTCTCCATGCACGCATTCCCAAGGTTTGCCCACCTCGCTTCCAAAACCATAAAAAGAAACCAACCACCCACAAACCAACCCATACTTGAATCAGTAACTTATACCCAGTAGATGCTTGAATTAATTCAGCGGGCTGCTCGTAGCCTTGCAAATCCAATATACCATTTGAAAGCAACACAATAAGCGTCACTATTACCACCATAGCAGCACACATCCCCACCGCAACGGCAACTAATGTATCGTAAATCATGGCAGCTAAACGACGAATAAACCCTGCACGTTCAGAAGAAGAGGTTAACTCGACAGCTTCATTTTCGGTGAGTTTTTCACGCTTATTCGCTTTTTTTGCATTGCGTGCAGCACGTGACGCTTTGTTGTGACTTTTGTTCAAAATACTTCCGATACAGTTCAATACCGCGCTAGTGTGCCACAACCCTGACAAGGCATAAATAACCGATACGGAAACAGGGCTAGTTTTAATACTTAGTATTGTGAATTGCTAAGCTATAACCGGTTAGAAATAGCGTGTAAGGTGTAGAGCACAAAGAATATTTATACTTTTTGCATCTAATTACAGACGGCAAACGTTTAATAACATGTAAACACAAACAATCGATCGAAAAATTCTTGTGTCTATGCCCTGATCAGAGTTCCGAAGCTTAAGGCCATTTAATTTCTAAATGCCATGTATGGCTCGGTAAAGAAGGATACTTTATGGAACATGAAACCTTGTTTCCCCTACTGTGTGAAACAGCGAATGGCAATAAAGCCGCTTTTGCTGAGCTATATAAATTAACTAGCCCTCAACTGTATGCTGTGGTGTTAAAGCTTTTGAAGCGGCCGGAACTGGCCGACGAAGCTACCCAAGATGCTTTTATCAAAATATGGCATAACGCAGGCAGTTACCAAAGAGGTAAAGGTACTGTGCTGACTTGGATGGTCAGTATTGCTCGCTACCGTGCATTAGATTTAATGCGCTATCACAATGTGAGAAATGAAGTATCACTAGATAACGAAGCGCCTCAATTAGATGAGTCTTCTACCCCCGTTCGGATGAATACCGAGCAAGATAAATTAGCGGAATGCTTGGATGAATTGGACCACTCCCAACGCCAAGCAATACAGTTAGCGTATGTAAACGGACTTTCCCATCAAGAAGTTGTGAACCATTTGTCGTCGCCTCTGGGCACTATCAAAAGCTGGATTAGACGTGGCCTTCAAAGCTTACAAAGGTGTTTGTCATTATGAATTATTTGAAAGAAGAACGGTTAAACGCACTCGCGGCCGAATATGTGGTGGGCACCTTACGTGGCAAAGCGCGTCTACGGTATCAAAAACTATTGATGCAGTACCAAATCGTAGGTGAAACCACCGCCAAATGGGAAGAATACTTGGTAGGCTTCTCAGACGGCATAACCCCTGTAAAGCCTCCCCATGCTGTGTGGGAACAAATTCAGCATCGTCTTGATCATGGCAATTCAACAAAACCAGTGTCGAACGTACTTGAGTTTGAACAAGCAAAGCAGGCTAGATGGCGTTATCTCTCCTTTCTGTCTACCGCTGCTGCAATGATATTTGCGGTACTTCTCGTCGTGATGATGCCAGTAGCCGACGAAGAAATTTCACATGTTGCGGTGTTTAATAACGCCGACAATGCGCCGTTATGGGTAATAGAAATATCTGAATCTACCATGGATGTAAAAGTGACCAGTGCATTTGCTGCTACGACCGATAAAGACTACGAGCTATGGATGGTACCTGAAAATGGAGAAGCGCCTATTTCATTGGGTTTGTTGCCTGAATCGGGCTTTGAGCACTTTGCTACTAATGCCATATTACTTAACGGTAGCATCGCGGCACTAGCCGTAAGCTTAGAAGCGCCAGGCGGCTCAAAAACCGGTGCACCTACTGAAGTGTTATACATTGCGCCGCTGGTTTCTGTGTAATAGAGAAGACATTTCTAAAAAAGTACTTTTGAAAGCCGGCATTCAAGCCGGCTTTTTTGTGTATGAAAAAGGTAATTTAAATAAAAGTAAAATAGTTGCATCCAACTGTGCATCCGAATCGTTTGGCTTTATGAACTCACTCACTAAGAGACATAATATGATTTCGATTAAACGTTCAGTAGTTGCAGTTTCTTGCGCACTTATTGCCGCAGGCGCAGTGGCTTCAAGTCACCGAGAAGCGCCTAACATTACACGTCATCCAGCTTTAGACAGTACCGACTTTTACGCATTTAATAGCTACGAAGAAGGGCGTGAGGGCTACGTTACTTTCATCGCAAATTACATTCCACTGCAAGATGCCTATGGCGGCCCTAATTATTTCGCCATGGATCCAAACGCGCAATATACTATACATATCGACAGCGATGGCGATGCAGTTGAAGACATTAGTTTCGTTTTTGAGTTTCAATCTATGCTTGCCGCCGAAAACGAAGGCATTGCATTACCTATTGGCGCAGCTGGCGAAGAAAAAATGGTGAAAGTGCCATTAAAGAACATTGGCCCTGTTAGTGCAGACGATCAAAGCGCCGCTAACTTCTCAGAAATGTATAGCTTAACTATGGTTTCTGGCGACATACAAAGCGGTGAGCGTACTACGCTAACGCCAAGTGCAGGTGATAGGTTTACCAAACCGCTTGATTACATTGGTAATAAAACCTTCACCAGCGAAGCAGAATACGCCCGCTATGCAGAAAGCTTTATCTATTCATTCTCGATACCAGGCTGTAATGACATGGCTAAGGTATTTGTGGGTCAACGTAAAGACCCATTTGTGGTAAATCTGGGTAAAACTTTTGATTTGGTTAACTACGTTCCGGTTGAAGGCGACAGCGCCCCTGGCGCAGGTGATGGCGCTGGCTTTCCAGGCGGTATTACCCAAAGCGATGATAACGATGACTTAGCCGATAAAAATGTGACCTCAATTTCTGTTGAAGTACCTTCAGCATGTGTTACTGGCGACGGTAATGGCGTAGTGGGCAGTTGGACAACAGCCAGCCTTCCACAAGCACGTATCCTAAACCCTGATGCATCCTTTGAATCGCCAGAAGTTAATGGCGGCGCGATGACCCAAGTATCTCGTTTAGGTAGCCCATTGGTTAACGAACTTGTTATTGGTATTGGCGATAAAGATACGTTCTCTAGCGCACATCCTAGTGATGATGGTCAGTTCGCTGATTATGTCACCCACCCTGCCCTACCAGAGTTGCTGAATATCTTATTCAAAGATGCGGTTAATACTACGTTAGGAACATCAATAGAAACGTTAGCGCCAACTAATTTCCCAAGAAATGATTTAGTTGCTGCATTCTTAACAGGTTTCCCTGGTGTTAACCAACAGGCCTCAGTTACCGCGTCGGAAATGCTTCGGTTAAATACAGGCATTCCAGCAACGCCTGCAGCCGACCAATCTGCATTCGGTGTGGCAGGTGACGATTTAGCTGGCTTCCCGAACGGAAGAAGACCTGGCGATGATGTGGTAGATATTGCCCTACGCGTTGTGATGGGTCGCTTATGTTATCCCATTCCAGTGAATGGTGAAGATACTGATTTAGGCTTGTGTACTGAAGAAGATGCAAGCGTAGGTAATGTTCCATTCACTGATGGCGCGCCAGTTGATGCCAGCATGACCGATGCGTCGTTCCCTTACCTTAAAACCCCTATTGCGGGTTCTGAATAAGGAGTGATGATTATGAACAACGCTCTTTTAAGAGGCTTAGTTTTGGTAGGCGCAGTAAGTGCGCTTACTGGATGCTTTGACAGTGACGATGATAAGCCAGAAGTAAACGTGGCACCGGTAGCTGAAGATGCCATGTTTACTACCCAGGCTGATATTGCGTTCACCGAAATGCTCAGTGCAAGTGATGCTAATGGCGATGCTTTAACTTATACGCTAGCCACAGACAGCGAAAACGGAACCACAACGGTAACAGCAAACGGTGATTTTACTTATACGCCGAATGCGCAGTTTACCGGAACTGATTCTTTTGTTTTCAGCGTATCTGACGGCGTAGCCGATGCTGACACGGGCGAAGTGACTATCACCATTGAAGCGCAGCAAGTCTCGTTTTCAAGCTATACACGAGATGCATTTAATCAAGAAGCGACTGATGACCCACTTCCTATTAACGGAAGAGCGTTCACTCAGGATGCTGAGCAAAGCAGTTTTGATGACTTACTACCTCAGCAATAAATAGCACTAGCGCCAGGGATGGCGCTGCTTTTTCTTAAGTTTGTTTACTTTACGTTTATCTACCCTAGGAGTTCATACTATGAAATTAATGGCTCGGCTTATCGCACTTAGCGCTTTGTCTACATTATACTCATCGGCGCTGGCATTTGATGATACAGCGTCTCTTAGCGTTACATCAGATGACATTCCTAGCAATAAAGTTATCGCCACATGGAGTGCACAACCTCAAGTAAAAATGACCGTAGCACAAGCACAAACAGTGCTTAGTCAAAGCCGTTATCCCGATGCCACAGGTAATGAAAGACAACAGGTGATTCGCTTCATCCATTATCAAAAACAGCAAAAAAGCTCCCTTTCAGCTAGTGCGCAAACGCAACTTATGGTGTTAGAGGCCAAGGTGCTGCAAGGCACCCATCAATTTCGCGAAGCTGAAGCTATTTTAAACGAAATAAAAACGCCCCTTTATGCACCTGCTTTACTGCTACTAGCAGACATTAACATTCAGCAAGGCAACCCCGCAGCGGCCAAAAAATACTGCCAACAATTAGTTGGCAAAACCAGTTATCTATTGGCTTTCACATGTATTTTAAACGCCGAATTCACACTTAATACTAATAGTGCTAGCTACGAGAAACTACTAAACCTTGAGGCATTTGCTGAAAAATCTCGTGTAGAAAAAATGAATGCTAATAACACTAGCATCAAGCAAGGGGGCGCGAGCGAACGCCTGTGGTATTACGAAACCTTGGCGGCAATGGCCTACACCCTAGATAAACCCGAGACTGCGCTTTCACACCTGAACAAAATAGACACACAAAAACTGCCCGTAAGCGCACTATTGCTATGGTCTGACGCTAAGCTCAAACTTTCAAAATCTCAAGATGTGATTAAAAGGCTTACAGCAATTCAAGCTGCAGCTAATCGCAACTCCAACAGTACAGAAAAGAACATAGACGATGGCTTATTGCTTCGCTTGGCAAAAGCAGAACGGCAAATACGTCTTCATGATACTGAAATTCAAAAGCAATTAGCTGATAGAATGGCCTTACGTACTTGGCGGGAAGATGTGTCTCATGCAGCGCAAGTAGCTAGTTACTTTTTAGATATTGACTATAAACCCGCTATAGCCCTGAAATTCGCTAGGATAAACTGGCAAGCTGCACAAACACGAAGTGACGCTAGGTTACTGGCACGGGCCGAAAGCGCTGTTGCCACATCATCGACATTGAATTAAAGAAAATATATGAAAGCACTTGTAGTTACTCTTTTTTTGTCACTTTTAGTTATGAACGCAAGCGTAGTAAACGCCCACGAACTGAGTAGCGGGTATTTAACCCTTAACGCGGGTGAAGAAAATACCTATAGCGGCGAATTGTTATTAAAGCCTGATGATATTGGGCAAGTAGCCGGACTAGACACTAACGGCAATGGCGCACTGACGTGGGGTGAGATTCATCAAAATCAGCCCTTGTTAGAGCGCTATATAACGAAAGTGCTAAGTATTAGAGTAGATGACTCGCCCTGTGAAATTAACCTTAGCATGCCAAATATTAGAAGTGTTTCCGGCGATTCTTACTTGGTCTCACCAATTCAAGTTATGTGTGAATCAGATGGTACATTGGGCATTCACTACGACGGCATTTTTGAACATAGCCCTACCCATAAGCTTCTTGTAAACGTAAACCTTGCTGATCAATCAGGAAGTCGTTTACAAAGCAGTTCAAAAAGCAGTTCAGATAACACATCTGTTACCAGCGTACTTGATACAGATAGCCGCAGCGTTACATTCGATGCTAGCACTACGTCACTAACCGCATTGTTCATTTCGCTAGTGTACGAAGGTGTATGGCATATCTTCATTGGTATCGATCATATCCTGTTTTTAGTGGCTACCTTGCTTACCGTTAACCTGGTAAGAGAGCACAAACAGTGGCAAAAAGAGCCTTCAACTTCTCGAATACTAAAGCACACTGTAATATTAGTCAGTGCATTCACCCTAGCGCACTCTATTACCCTGACCGCTACCGCTCTGAATTTTATTGCGTTGGATAGCCGTTTAGTCGAGCTTGGAATCGCTATTTCAGTGCTGCTGACTGCTCTTAATAATATCTATCCGCTCATTGTGCGATTAGGCATTATTACCTTTGCCTTCGGCTTATTACACGGAATGGGGTTCGCCAGCGTGTTTGCCGATTTAAATGCGCAGTCAAATAACCTTGTGTTAAGTGTGGTTGCATTTAATATTGGTGTGGAAGTGGGTCAGTTGGCTATTGTGGCAGTATTACTACCCTTGTTGCTGTGGCTGCGTCATTTTGCATTTTATGCAAAAACCTTGATGCCACTCCTATCATCAATCATTGCGATTATCGCTATTAACTGGACGATTCAGCGCTGGTAGGAGCCATCCCGAAGCACTAATTGGATAATCTTTCAGCACTTAGACATTTAAGCTAAAAAAAGTGTTGTATGCGAGCGCTGCATCGCTATAATGCACCACTTAGCGATAGCACACCTATCCAAGCCAGTGTGATGGAATTGGTAGACATGACGGATTCAAAATCCGTT